>Ga0207841_1000028_pt1 | contig 283578 bp, 183 predicted proteins | sample HigsolmetaGSP18D_FD_184846 | JGI IMG/M metagenome (GOLD analysis project Ga0207841, IMG submission 184846) | High solid enriched microbial communities from the Joint BioEnergy Institute, USA - SP1-8-D (SPAdes) | ecosystem: Engineered > Bioreactor > SSF (Solid state fermentation) > Aerobic >...
TCCCCCCCCCCCCCCAGACTTTTCGCAAGCAGCAGGCAAAAGGAATCCCGTACAAAAGAGCGAGTTAAGACCTGGACCTGGACCTGGAACGGCTGCTGCTGCAGAGCTGACCGGAACGTCAGCTCAGCTCAGGTCAGATCAGGTCCGACTCATCTACTCCGTTCGGAGAACATGTGAAGACTGCTACCTACTTCACGCTGAATAATGAGCCCTGTGTGTTCCAACAGCCTTAAGGCGCGAAGCCTCCATCCATCCATGTACATTAGAAGCCAACTGCGCGACCGTCGACGTCGCACGGGCACTGTCTTGCTGCTTACTGTTCTCAGCATCATCCATGCCCCATCTCGCAGTCAAGACTCTCAAGCAGGCCAAGCCTGTGGGAAGCTTTTCTAGGCCGGAATCATCATCGTACACACTGCGTACAGCACTACGGGATGGATGGGCCAGGTTGAGCCTTGAGCCTCGAGGACAGCCTCGGAACAGAACCGAGCAAGCCACTGGACTAACCAAGTTCCAGGACTGCGCGATGTCACCGTAGCGGCTACCGCCGGTCCACAGGGCACCGTCCAGACTCCACGCTGCAAGCGTGCAGACTACTTTAGCGAGTGAGTGGCGTGCCCGATGATCGATCCTTGGTTAGGTTACTGGTCAGTGGGAGTGGTGGTCAGGGTTGGCACTGTGCAACTACACAGTACGAGACGAGTAGTAGAGGGTACTGTGTGGCACGAGTCGCACAAGCGACCGCGTCAGAGTTAAACCCGACTCGGTGACTTGGAGTTTTTCGTGCTCAGATCCCGGCATCGCGAAATGTCCGTTCGAGGGGGCGACTGTTGCGACTCTCCATGCAGGTAGTATCCTCAGAGAGCCCATGCTGACATTTTCTTTGGTCATGTTCCAACTTCCGTGGTGGGCTGTGGGCTGCCGCGGTGGCGTGCTCGACCCGGAGGGAAAAATTGAATAGCGCATGGGGCTGATAAGGCGACCGATAAGCGAGCTATCTCCCAGTTCCTGGGTGTCAAAAGATGAGTGTCATATCGCTTTGTCAGGAGGGCCGACATTAAGTTTAGCGGGCCCCAGCCGTGCCTCAAACCGTCGACGGACGGACGCGTGGGGCCATGCCATCTCCATACTCACGTGAGTGTATACCGAACCCCTTCAACCAACTGGCCGTGAAGTTTAAACTGCGCCTCCGCTCGACAGCTGACAGCGTCAGATATCCGGGCGCGAGGATTGGGTGCTGAGCGGTTTTTCTAGAAGAGAAGAAGAACAACGCGCCTAGCGTGTCTCTCAGCCGGCATCCAAGGATGGCGGCCAGGACTAGTGATCGTGGATTCCGACCCCGGGATAGATAGCCGCGCCGTAGCCATGCGGGAACCCAGGCGGCGGGCAGGCCAGGGACAGGCTGTCTGTTGAGGCGGTTTGAGAGCCTGAAACCGAGTGCTGTAGATATCATGCCAGAGCAGCGGCCATGAGAAGCATCATGGTTGGGGGCTGCAGATGGCAGTCCGTTTGACCCACCGGCTCGCTGCACAAGTGTCGGGATCCTAGATTCCCCTCTTATCTCCTGCAGCGAATTTATGGCCCGATTTATGATATCATTCTGCAGTCAGATGCGTGCGGGTACGCAGACAGCAAGCATGTCCAACTCCACAGTTGGAGCCCACGTTGTTAGAGATGGACCCTTATCTGGACCCATGATGATAACGACTTGCGGATCCAGTTCAATCGCTGAGATGGAGAGCTTTGACTCTCTTTAAAAGTGCTGACTTGAGACCGCCCCTGAGAATAGTCGATAAAATATCCGGTGAAGCTTCTGACAGGCGCCTTGCTCCTACGCCATACGATAACGGATCAGGGCGATGCGAGCTGAATGATCGGCTGCTGGGATATTGAGATCAACGATATCCTGCCAGTCTTTCCCCAAGCATGGGCAGACAGTTACTCCGTTGGCTGCATGAAGCCCTCTTGCTCAAGGATCATCGCTGCGAAGCATAGGTCCTTTGGCCCCATGCGGAGCAGACTACGGAGTGGGCGATTCGATCCAGGAACAGGAAGGCTTGGCTGAGCAGATGACCGCTGCCGACGGTCTTCAACCCGGAACCGTCATCCTGCTGTCTAAAAATGGGAAGATCAGGGACAACCTTCGTCCGGCGACGCGGGTTTCCCTGGTTTGGGCTCTTGATGAGGAGCATCTTACTGTGATAACGGCAACTCTGGGGGGGGGGGGGGGGGGTCAAACGCCTGCTCGTCGACTCCAACCGCTGCTAGCCGCGGGTCTCGTTCTCGATATGCAGGATCTCCTTTGAGAAGGTCGATCAACATCCATCTCTCGTGGCAGGGCACATGGAACCTAACTGGTAGCTGGATATCCGACAGCAAGCGGGCTGCAGCCGTGGACGATGGAGTGTTCCCTGGAGCTTCTCTGCATGAGACTAAGGTCAGCCGCGCGGTGGAATGGCCAGGGGGCGTGCTGTCCAACCCCGTCGACACCGTGGACGTAGCGTTGCAGTCCGAGGTACCTCTCCGGACATGGACGTAGGAGTACCTGTCTGGACACCGTAGATACCTCGGTGCGTCCATCCGGAGAACGCCGTGGAGAATGCCCCCTGGGCACACAGCCCTCGTCTTCCCGCGCAGGACGATGCTCCGCGCGGCTGACGGTCCAGCTGGATCGCCCGTATCGCCTCCCGCCCGGGCAAGGCGCGGTGATTGGCGCCGAGACGCAGCGGGTGGAGCCCGGAGGAGAGGAAGAGGACGGTCGAGACGGCCATACCCGGCCGGGTCAACGCAGGCGACGGTCCTTGTCCAGACGCAGAGGCCATCCTGGAGTCGAACCCGGGGCGAATCGCGGGCCCGGGTCCTGCCATGAGAGATTATTGTGATTGGCAGCCGCCGCCGCAGCGTGTTGGACGGGCCAGGCACACGGCGGAGGGGAGGGCAGATCGCTGCCAGAACCCCTTCATGGCGTCCGTGGAGATGGACGAGGCGAGGAAGGCGGGAGGAGACGACTGCAGCGGGATATTCTCATCGGGCAGGGGGCCACACGACGCGTCGCTGGGCGGGCTCCGGCTGGGGATGGCGCGTGCAGCGGGTCTGGAGATGACGGGCGTGGAGGCAGGCCGTGCGTGCCCAAGGCAAGCCGCTCGTCGCATCCCCAACGCCGCCGCGGCAACGCATCCACGGTCCAACCCTTATCGCTGGCCGGTCGCCAACCAGCGCTCTCGCGACCACGGCGAGTCTCGCAGACGACTTGGCGCAGGCACAGGGCCGCCCGCGCCTGCTGCCGAGCGGCATATATAGTTGCGGATCTCCCCACACCCGGTTCCTCCCCCCGGGCGTCTTCATCAGTCCTCCTCTGCCCGGCTTCCTCCCCTCGCCTGCTGCTCTGATCCCCGGGCACGCTGGGCTCCACGCGCATCTCTTCCTCTCGACCCTCTCCCTGTCTATCGTGCCCTCCGCCGCCTGGTCTGGTGTGACGAGCATCACCCTGCGGGGGAAAAAGAAAACGTGAAATAGGTCAGCATGGAAAAGGAAGAACTCAAGACGGTGACGGCCGCCAGCGCTGGCACCGACCATGCCGCGCCCCAGTACGGGGAGACGGCAACCACCCGTCCAGGCCTGGGCCGGCGCATCATCGACAGCTTCAAGCGCGATCCCAACGCCCACGTCATCAAGAGCACCGCGGGAGCGGATGGCAATGTCTTCGACCTCGAGAACGCCGCGGCCAACACGGCCAACTCGCCGCTGCAGCGTCGCCTCAAGGGCCGTCACCTGCAGATGATCGCCATCGGTGGCTCCATCGGTATGACCAGCCATCGTCCATGGCCTGGGGAACAAGCTGACTGTTGGTCCAGGTACCGGTCTCTTTGTCGGGTCGGGCTCCGTCCTGGCCAGCGGTGGCCCGGCGTCGGTCCTGATCGCCTACGCTCTGATCGGTGTCATGCTGTACTGCACCGTGCACGCCCTGGGCGAGATGGCCGTCATCTTCCCCGTCGCAGGCTCCTTCTCCTCCTTCTCGACCCGTTTCCTCGACCCCGCGTGGGGCTTCGCCATGGGCTGGAACTACGCCCTGCAGTGGCTGATCGTCCTGCCGCTGGAGATCGTCGCCGCCTCCATCACCGTCGACTACTGGGGCTCGACCGTCTCCAACGCGGCGTGGGTCGCCATCTTCTGGGTGCTGATCGTCTCGATCAACCTGTTCGGCGTCCGGGGATACGGTGAGGCCGAGTTTGTCTTCTCCATCATCAAGGTCATTGCCGTCATCGGATTCATGTGAGTCCCCTGTTTTGCCCGTGATCCATCGGAGGTCAGGATTGACCCTCTCGGCAGCATCCTCGGGATCATCCTGAACTGCGGCGGTGGCCCCAAGGGCGGTTACATTGGCGGAAAGTACTGGTCGCATCCCGGCGCCTTCAACCACGGCTTCAAGGGCCTCTGCAGCGTGTTCGTCAACGCTGCGTTTGCGTTCGCCGGCACCGAGCTGGTCGGTCTGGCGGCCGCGGAGACGGCCAACCCGCGCAAGTCGCTCCCGACCGCCGTCAAGCAGGTGTTCTGGCGCATTGCGCTGTTCTACATCGTCTCCCTCACCCTCGTCGGCCTGCTGGTCCCGTACGATGACAAGCGCCTCATCGGATCGTCGTCGGCCGACGCCAAGGCGTCGCCGTTTGTCATTGCGATCAAGAATGCCGGCATCTCCGGTCTGGACTCGGTCATGAACGTGGTCATCATGATTGCCGTCCTGTCGGTCGGCAACTCGTCCGTCTACGGCTCGTCCCGTACCCTCGCGGCCCTGGCCGAGCAGGGACAGGCGCCCCGCTTCCTGGCCTACATCGACCGCAAGGGCCGTCCCATCTTCTCCATCCTCGTCGCGTCCGCGCTCGGTCTGCTGTGCTTCCTGGCCGCCTCCGACAAGCAGAAGGATGCCTTCATGTGGATGATGGCCATCTCCGGTCTGTCGTCCATCTTCACCTGGGGTTCGATCTGCCTGGCCCACATCCGCTTCCGCCGCGGATGGAAGGTGCAGGGCCACAGCCTCGACGAGCTGCCCTACCGCTCGCAGGCCGGCGTCGTCGGCTCCTGGATCGGCTTCATCTTCAACTGCCTCGTCCTGGTGGCCCAGTTCTGGGTCGGCTTCGCCCCCATCGACTACGGGACAATGAGCGCCAGGGCCAAGGTCGAGAATTTCTTCTCCCTGTACCTCGCCGCGCCGGTCGTGATCCTGTTCTACCTCTGCTACAAGATCTGGTTCAGGACGCCCTTCATCCGTGCCAAGGACATGGATCTGGTCACCGGACGTCGCGAGCTCGACATCCAGCACCTCCTGGCGGAGGAGCGCGCCGAGCAAGCGGCCTGGCCGACGTGGAAGAAAGTGTACAAGCTATTTTGCTGAGCTCGTGCGACAAAAACTCCCTGTTGTCATGTATGTATTTCTGCTTTTGATGGACATGTTAGCTCTCTCGTACCTCACGACGGATGAATTTTTTTTTTTGTTTTCCCCTTCCCACCTTTTGCTGTGGATGTGTTGTTGATTGTCATGATGGGTGGCGGCCGCTGGAGTCGGGCGTAGCGAAACGGAGTGATCCTGGATGACTCTGTGTATAGAATGCAAATATATTGGACATTCGATCCCAAGATGCCGGGTCATCATGAAATCTCTTCGTAGAGGAAGATCGTGAGATCGTGTTCTGCAGCCCCCACCGCAGGGAGCCCCGAGAGATACCGGTCACATCCACGCGTGTTCGAGAAGCCGTCCGAGGATGATCGGTTGACTCGATTGGATCAATTGACGAGTGCCATGCGCGCCGGAGTCCCCTTGCACCCCTCTCGTACATCATAGGGAGAAGCGCGCCTGCGCGCCTGGAGAGGCGATCTCGACGAGCGACCGCGGCTTGGCGTGTTTGCATGCGGTCACGCCGATACATACCGTACGATACTGCGCGTACGGGCCGTACCGCCCGCCGTAGCAGGCAAACACACCGCATCCGGCCCGCGGACGGTACCAAAAATAGGGACACCTCGTAAGCCTCGTAAGTTACGCCGACACGGACCGCGACCGACCAGGCGACTGCGCCGTCCCATGGCTTTCCCTGCCCCCGTCCTTCAACCTCGACCACTACAGATCGACCTTCTCCAACGACACGCTGCCATCTCCAACGCTCCCTCCCTCGCTCTCTCCCTCTCTCCGCCGTGGTCTTCTTCCGTTTGGACCTCTTCTTGCGGCCGGTGTTCTTCCTTGCACGCGCGTTTTGGAGTCCCCTCGCCTTTAACCGCCGTCCACAACACCGCATTTTATATACACCTAACCCTAGCGGGCTATGCCTGTCCGATAATCCATCTGTGCCAACATATCGAACCCTGAAGGACTTGAACGAGAGAGACCGCCGGAACAGACGGTCGCCGGAGGGAGGCTGGGCCGACGATCTACCGCCATTGCGCTGCGACCGCTTTTTTCTTGTCTCTTTCAGTTCGCTCTTCTCGAACGCATAGCAAGCGGCATCCGCAACGCAACGCGATCTTTGTGTGTGACGGACGGAATTCTTCCGATTCCCTTTCGGTTTTTCTTGTTTTCTTCTTCTTTTGCAGCTCGAAGGCTGAGTACCGATCTAGCTTAGCTGCCCGTCTGGTCGTCCTGGGGACTGCGCAGACCTTTTCACAACCTCTTCTTTTTCTTCCTCGTTGCTGTTGAAAAAAAAGATACTACCGCTCACACGATGCCTGGGTTTGCGGATTCGTTCTGGACGCCCGACTACGCTGGCGGTCTGGGCGTCCTGTACGGGAAGCTCCAGCAGGGCATCGCGGAGAACCAGCAGATCCTCACGATCGCCAGCATGCGGGCGGAGGCCGAGGAGCAGTACAGCATGAAGCTCGGGGAGATTGCCCCCGCCGTCGACCGGATAACGGACGGGTTTGCGAGGGATGACGGCGCGAGTGTCAGGAAGGTAGGTTCGAGAAAATGGTCTCGTGGCAGGAATGGCATGAGGATTGCTGACGGGATGAACAGGCCTACGAGGGTGTCCGCAGCGAGATGATCGAGGCGGCCAAGAACCACCAGAAGATCGCGGCCAACATCCGGGAGCTCGTCGTCGTGCCGTTCAGCCGCTGGTGCGACCAGCACGAGGCTCGGATCCGGCACTCGCACGATGACCTGCAGGCGCGCATCAGGGAGCATGCCAAGCAGGCGGAGCTGGTCAAGAAGCTGCGCAGCCAGTACTTCAACAAGTGCCGTGTGGTGGAGGACCACGAGGAGGAGAACAAGCTCGCCTTCCAGAGCCCGGACAACAGCCCCAAGAACAAGCCCCCGACGATCGTCCTGCCGGACGAGCAGGAGGAGCCCGCGCCGGTCGAGCTGGGCGACCGGACCTACACGCCCGAGGAGCTGAAGAAGGTCCTGACGCACATGCTGGAGAACATCAAGCTCGGCGAGGCCAAGGTGCCCATCCTCGGCACATACCAGAACGTGTCGACGGGCGCGGACATTGTCGAGTACCTGCAGAAGCACATGAACGCCACGAGCGTCAGCTACGCGGAGCGCATCGGGCAGGACCTGGTCGACAACGGGTTCCTGCGGCTGGTGGGCAACATGGGCAGCACGTTCGCCAACAGCTCGCGCATGAACTACCAGTGGCGGCCCAAGGTCTTCCAGATCACCGGCATCCCCGAGAAGCGGAAGCCCGCGCGCGTGGGGTCCGGCGCGTCCAGCGAGGACGGCACCGACTCGCCGACCATGTCCACCGTCTCCGAGATGCTGGCTGGCTGGAACCCGCTCAGCAACCCCTACCCGAACGAGACGCCGACGGAGAAGATGCACCGCGAGGCGCGCGAGGCGGACGAGCGGTACAAGGCCGCCGTGCGCAAGCTCGACCAGATCCGCTGCAAGCTCGAGGAGGAGATCATCGACAACCTGCGCTTCATGGAGCGCTGCGAGCTGGACCGGCTCAAGGCGATCAAGTCCGTCGTGCTCGACTTCTCCGGCGCCATCGGCAACGTGATCCCCGGCCTGCAGAGCACCGTGGACCACCTGATGCTGTACCAGGAGACGATCCAGCCGCTGGGCGACCTGCGGTACATGATCGAGAGCTACCGGACCGGCGGCTTTGTGCCCAAGGTGCAAGCCTACGAGAACTACTACGGCTCGGTTGAGGGTTCGTAACCTTTTTTTCCCCCCCCCCCCCCCCCCGGCTTTGTGGACTCACGCTGACCCCCTACAGACCAAGTGTTTGGCGTGGACCTGGAGGCCCGGGCCAGGGCGGACCGGAAGCGTGTTCCTGTTCTTGTGACGACCATCCTGACGTATCTTGACGACCGTAAGACCCCCGTGATTTTCTACGGTCATGCAGATTCCTGACAGCTCCAGACTACCCCAATCTCGAAGGCGACGAGGCCCGGCGGGCGATATGGCTCTGCGACGTTCCCCTCTCGGCGACGCACCACCTGCGGAACGCGCTGAACAAGGGCGGAGTGGATTTCCGTGAAGTGTTGGAGAAATACGAGATACCCATTGTTGCGAGCGTTTTGAAACTGTACCTGCTTGAATTGCCTGGTGAGTCTGGCAGCAAACACCTGTCAGGATCGCCTGCTGATGGCGCAGATTCCATTGTTTCTTCGCAAGTCTACGAGATCATCAAGACCATCTACTCGTCCACCGCGCACGAGACGACGGAGGAGGGACGGATCAAGGTGCTGCAGAGCACCCTCGGCCAGCTCCGTCTCAACAACATCGCCACGCTCGACGCGCTCATGACCCATTTCACGCGCCTGATCGACCTGACGTCGGCCGACGAGGCGTACATCTCGGCGCTGGCGCAGACGCTGGCGCCGTGCATCCTGCGCCCCCGCGTGGAGAGCGCGCTCACGATGAACGAGCGCCACAGCTACCGCCTGATCCGCGACCTCTTCGCGCACAAGGAGGCCATCTTCGGCGAGCTCAAGCGCCAGTCGGCGTCCATGGCGCTCAGCGGCTCCGGCCGGCCGCGCGCCATCAGCACCGACGAGAGCAACCGCCGCGCGGCGACGGAGGCGCGCAACCGCGCCATCGCGGACCGCAGCCGCGCGAACAGTCCGGTGCCGTCGCATCGACATCGGCGGGATCGATCGACAGGCGGGTCGGAGTCGTCATCGAGCCGGGTTCCCATCAATTTCGGGAGTCCTACCAGCAGGAGCCATGCGAGACAGAGCCTTGAGGTCCCCGGGAGTAGTGAGTCCTCGCCGGCCCTGGACCACGCCCATTCCGCTGCGCATAAGCCCACATTTCAGTCGATCGAATCCGCCCTCGCTGCCCCCAACGGCGCCGGCGAGCCCGCAGTCAACCCTGTCGTCGCCGCGTCAGTCCCTGCTGCTGCTGAAGCTGGAGCAGGTGCTGGAGGAGCGGGAGGAGGAAGAGGAGGGAGCAATGCAGTCGCCGGCGACCACGTCGGGGTCGGGCACAACAACCCCGACGACGGCGCGTCGACCCCGACCACCGCGTCTGCCCCTGGCAGTTCGTCGGTCGACATAGGCACGCCCACAGGGACCGCTGCAAGCACACCGACATCTGCAAGCGCAACAGCAGGTGTCAACATCCCCGAGAAGCGCAACTCCCTCACGCGCAGTGGCGGGCGGTACTCGCGCACCAAGCCGTACCACCTGAGCCGGTCGAGCGTCGCGAGCGTCGGCACGGGCACCGCGAGCAACCGGAGCAGCATCGCCGAGAGCGAGCCCCGCGAGCCCCGCGGCGTGACGCTGGAGGATAAGCCGATGGATGATTAGGCAGACCCTTCTTCCGTCTTCTCTCTTCTATCGTCTTGATTTGATTCGACTTGATAGGCGGAGCAGTGTGAGTTGAGCTGAGGGTGTTTTTTCGGGATCAGCTGAGTTTGTTTTGTTTTGCGAACGGATGAGATAAGATCAGATGGACGAGATGGACGATGACGACGGCCGTTATGTCCGTATGTTCGCACCTGTACTTGCTTACCTTGCCGTATACTTCCCACCGAGGTCCTTTCTGTTCTTGAGAACCCTCGCAGACACACACGCATTGTTTTCCCCGTTTCTTTTTTTTTTTTTTTTTTTTTTTTTTTTTTTTTCATTTTGGCTTTTCCCCCTTGACCGTTTCTTTCGGATGTATCTATCTATCCGCCTACCGATGTACCTAGCCTACCTACCTCCCTACCTACCTGACCTACCTATGTCTGTCTGTGTCCATATCCATATGTATGTACTGTACTAACTGTACGGCTATTAGTATCGTTATCGTTATCATTTATTTTTAGCCATTGTTACTTGTTGCCGTGTTAGCAATGTTTTTGTCTGCCGTTTCGTGTCTGTGTCGTGTCTAGCCCTTTTTCTTTTTCCGTGGAAGCTGGCACAAACAGAGAGAGAGAAGGAAGGACCAAAAAGGCACACACACACAGAAAAAAAAAGGAAAGCAATAAAAAAGGCAAAAGGAAAAAAAGGAATGCAAAGGGAAAAACAGGGGAAAAAAAAGGAACACAAAAAAGAGGGGAGAATCAAAAAAGCAGCACAAAAAAAGCAAACTCCTGGAAAGCTATATATAAAAAGAGGGAGGCGAGGGGAGGGGGAGGGTCCTGTACGATGTGCAGTATGTAGATTTTTTTTTATTTCTTGTTGTTTCGTTGTTGAATTGATACCTTCTTGGACTTTGGTCCTGTCCTGTCTTGATACAGAGAAAGAAGAAACTGCAAATGCAAATGCAATTATTGGAACAGAAAACAGGTAGATATGAATGTTCTCACTCGCATTTCTTTCTATCTACTCTTTTTCTCTTTTTCGCCTCCTTCCCCCCCCCCCCCCCCCCCCCCCCCCCCCCCCCCTCAGCCCCGCGCGCCCTTTCCTCTCGGAATGCGCAATGTACTGTACAACCGAGTTATACTCTGCACTTTAGGTAGGTAGGTAGGTAGGTAGGTAGATATAGATAGGTAGGTACTGTACGGTACGGAGTTGCTACTACTACTGCTGCTGCTGGGTTGGTTGGTTTGTTGGTAACAGCACACTACTGACTACCTACCTACTTGGCACTTACTTACTACCTTGGTATGTATGGTATGTATGTATGCATATGACTATGACTATGACTATGACTGTGACTTGCACACCTGACCGGCATCCTACCCTATAGTAGGCATCATCCCATCGAATAACGGATCGAAAAGAAAGGGCAACGATCGAAAAGTCCATATGATCATGGTCATCATTGTTAATAGGGTTGATCTGATCTATCCACACCTAGGGACCTGTTGTCGTTGTCTATCTGTCTATTTATACACATAACCCTGTCCATGCCTATTGCCTGTTGCCTATTGCCTATGCGATGTGATGCGATGCTAATATGCCGATCTATACACTATAACCCGTGACATGACATGTATGCATACCTTTAACGCCCAACTATGTGCAAGCCATGCAATGCAAACGGAACCCGAGTGTAGCGCCAAACCGAAGGCATGCGATGCAACGCAATAATACTCTGTATACGAGCCTCGCTCGCTCATGCATGTCAATATCAATATCGATGCACCCAGACCCAAACTCCACACATGCATGCATGCTAGATAGAACACTCATCAACCCAAACCAAAAACCGGTAACTGCCAGTTGGCAAACGGGACAACGGACAAAGCTACAGCCCCTCTCCCGCAAGAATCCTCCGGAGAATGCCCTCCCCGGGCCCAGAGGCGATCTGGCTCTCGACCTCCCTCTGCGTGACGAAGCACGCGAGCCCCTTCTCGTCGACGAGCCCTTTGCTTGGCGTCGACGGCCCGCTGCTCGACTTGGACGGCGAGCGCAGGACGCCTGAACCGCCGCGGCCCTGCTGGACCTCGCCGACGAGGCCCATGGTCTCGAGGCTGCTGATGACGTCCCGGAACTCCGAGGCCGTGAGGGGGTGGAGGATGTTGTCGTTCCGGCAGAGGGCGCAGTACGTGTCGAAGAGCTGCTTGGCTGTTGGAGCCGAGACCCTGCTGCTCTTCGACGAGGGCGTGCTGCTGACGTCGCCGTCGCGCCGCTTCCGGTCCAGCGCGATCAGTGCGCACAGAGCCGCCTTCTGCTGCAGGTTCAGGCTTTGCAGCCGCTGGGCGGTGCCCTGGCCGAAGGTCGCGGAGGTGATGCGCGCGATGTGGGCGATGGTGGCGCGGGGCGCGGTGACGGCCGTGTATGCGCTCAAGGAAGAGCGTTTCGGGAGTGGTGTCCGTGGAGGTGACGAGAGGTTGGCATTCTCGATCAGGACGTTCTTGGACGAGCTGTCCGCGCCCGCGTCTTCCTTCTCGAGCTTCTGCTGCGTCTCCTGCTCGATGAGGTCGATGGCACGGCGGACGAGTTCGAACGCCTTGCGCAGGTCGCCCGTCTGCGAGGCCACCTTCTTCGCGCACAGCTGGATGGCCGCGGGGTGGAGGAACGGCACGAAGTCGGCTCCCGCGCTGTGGTCGTCCGGCAGCAGGGACCGCAGCCGCGCGGTGATCACGGCGGCAATCTGCGGCGCCGTGTAGGGCAGGAAAGGGAGGTGACGGGGCTTGAGGTTCTGCGCCTTCAGCCGCGGGAGGAAGCGCTCCGTCAGGTCCAGCGCGTTGGCGATCCCGATCAGGATGAGACGGGACTTGCCGTGCAGCGACCACTCGAACAGCGAGTACAGGACCTCAGAATCCGCGGTCAGGAGGTGGTCGATCTCGTCGAGCGTGACCAGGTACAGAGTGTCCGACTTGCTGCTGCTCGCCGGGACGAACAGGGCCTTGAGCCGGTCCGCCTCGCTCTTCCTGAACACCTGCGAGTCGTCGTCGCAGAGGTCCTCGATCAGCTTGCCGTAGATGTCGCGCGCGCTCCGCATGCTCACGCAGTTGACGTGGGTGACCTGGACGACGCCCTGGAGGTCCAGGTCCCTGCACACCTCCTCCACCAGGGCGCTTTTGCCCGTCCCCGGCGGTCCGCTGACATACATGCAACCGCCGTGCCGTGACTGCACGGCATCGCGGATGAAGCTGGTCAGCTCCTCGCGCTCCTTCTCGCGTCCGACCAGCCGTCCGGGGTTCGCGCTCCTCGCGAACAGCTGCCTGGCGGGCGCGTAGACCGTCTGCGCTGCAGTCGGCGTCGAGACCTGCCGGGGCGTGCGCGGCGTCAACGACTTGCCCCCAATCTGGACCCGATGCCTGGGCGTGACGGGCGCGGACTCGGCCAGCGCATCACGGTATCTGGCCGTCTGGGGGGTCTTGAACTCTGCGGGCTTCGCATTCTCATCTGATCGAAGTAGTCAGCCACAACGCCTAGGGTCGTCTTGAGGAGAGCACAGAAAACGACGCACCGGTCACCGATTTGGACTCGCGGAAGTGCGAATTGATCTTCTCGGACGGCGAGACGGTCCTGTCGTCCCGGACGGTACGTTTCGACCGTACGGTACCGCCCTTGACGCCGGGGTCGTTCTCCTGCTGCGGGCCGATGGTCCTGGACCGGAGTTGGCGTGTCGACGCAATAGACGGGTCGCCCTCTTCCTCGTGGATCTTGGGGGGGCGCCCACGACGCTTGCTGGGGGTGCGCAGCGGCAGGGCTGGAGGACAGTCAGCAGGAGCAGAAGACAAATAGACGAAAGGGAGCAATTACCTTCTGGTTCGAGCGCACCGCGTTGACGCTTGCCCAGGACCGTGGCTGCCATGGTGAGGTCTCTCGTGGTGGTGAAAAGCGGCGAGAGCGATCGGGGGAGACGATGTACCTTTGAAGGGCAGGCGCAGGGGGCGGTCTCGCGGGACGCGTCGCGCGCGTCGCAGCCCTTAAAGTGGCAGCACCGCGGCGCGCGTTGCAGGCCGTGCGAGGCAGGTCGGCCGAGGTCACGTGTGCGTCCGTTGGAGCGCTCGACGAGTCTCTACGTCTCTACTCCGTCCCCACGACGGGGACCGCGGAGGTGCTTGAAGATGACGGAATGCGAAGTCTATATTCTCTGTCTGCATCTGAAATTATCTTGAGTCCGTCCTGTACAGGAGTAGGCCTCCGTCGGAAGCCGCTCGCAGCGCGGCACAAGTAATGCATCTACGGCGGACCGTATCTCCTCCTGCGCGGTCTGCGTGTGCACAACTTTTGTGCAAAGTTGCGCTGGGTGGCTTCCTGAGTCACCGTAATAATGCACCGGGTGGCGTGACCTGCACAACTCGAGGTCGGCTGGAGTTGCCTCTGCCTCGGCGCGGAGAATCTGTTCCTCCGGGCCCTGCGTGCACCTCACTGCGTCACTGCTCTCCGCCTGGCGGATGACGATGTACATGGAAGCCTGTCACCACCCGCCTGCCGGTTGACCCCGCTGAAACACGTTCGCCCGGGGCAATGCTTGTTCATCCGTCAGATATAAATTTCCTCAAACCGTGATAAATCACTGCTCAGTTCCCTCTGCTCCGATGACCTCTCTCCTATCCTAAGCGGCCTGCTGCACAGGACAGTTTGCAGCTGTTTGCATCTCCCGCTTGCCTCCAAATATCATCCCCTCATTCATTCCCACCGCCCGCGCCGCCACAGTGATACCCTTTTCCTCTTTTTCATCGTCCCACCGTCGAAGACAATCGAAAAGCATCGCCGGCCATGGACGGGGACGTGGTGGCTCAGTTCACCGAAATCACCGGCTCGACCCCGGAGCTGGCCGCCCAGTACCTGCAGCTGGCCGACTTCAACATCGAGCAGGCCATGCAGCTCTACTTTGAGAATGGAGGCGCCGCGCTGGTCGAAGAAGAACCGCAACCGTCACGGCAGTCGTCTACTCGGCCCCAGCGCGTCTCCCGCACCGCTGGCTACGAGGACGAGGCCGGGGTCGTCCACATCGACTCGGACGACGACGACGTCGTCGCCGTCGACAACACGCGGTCATCGTCGGCGTCTCGAAATCGAGCGGGACCGTCGCAGCCCAGCTTGGAGGACGATGCGGCCATGGCCCGTCGCCTGCAGGAGGAATTCTACGCGGGTGCCGACTCGGATGGCGTGCGGGCGCCGCTGGCGAGGACGACGGAGAGGTTGGTAGACAGCTACGACGACGGCGATATGCACAGTGCTGTACTGCAACAGCTTCGCGCGAGGCAGTCGAGGAGCAGTTAGTATTTTGTTTCTGTTGATTGGTCTGGTGCCCTGAGCTGATCTTGAAACTGCTATAGATCGACCCGGGATCTTCAACCAGAGAGACACGGCCTCCGTCTGGAACTCAGAAATGTCCGAGCGCGAGAGACTTGCGGCCGCGACGGGCGGCGCCTCGGAGGCTTCTGCGAAATCGAGCATGCTCGCGGAGATGTACCGTCCCCCCTTCGAGTTGATGTCCCGGCTGCCGTGGGATCTGGCCCGCGAGGAGGGGCGCGAGAAGGAAAAGTGGCTGCTGGTGAACATCCAGGACCCGTCCATCTTCGACTGCCAGGTGCTGAACCGGGATCTGTGGAAGGACCCCGGGGTCAAGGACACGGTCCGGGAACACTTCATCTTCCTCCAGTACACCAAGGACGACCCCCGCGGCGCGCCGTACCTGCAGTACTACTTCCACGGGTATGACGTCTCCGACAACTACCCCCACATCGCCATCGTCGATCCCCGAACCGGTGAGCAGGTCAAGGTCTGGTCCGGGCCGCCCGTGGTCAAGCCCGCGGACTTCCTGATGCAGCTCCACGAGTTCCTCGACCGGTACAGCCTGAAGCACAACGCGCGCAACCCGGTGCCCAGGCGGAAAGCGGAGAAGGAGAAGAGCATCGACGCGATGACCGAGGAGGAGATGATGGAGTTGGCGATGAGAGAAAGTCTGGGCCAGGCTGCACCGCCGAGGAGGATAGAGGACCCGGACGAGCTGACCCGCAGCGTCGAGGACGTCAAGGGCAAGGGCAGGGCGGTGGAGGAGGAGGAGGACGTCGGCATGGAGGAGGCAGAGACGGTCAGCCATGCAGAGGAGGAGGAAGAAGACACTGCGGCATCACGTTTCCGCTCCATCCCGTCCGACCGTCCTCACACGGAGCCTCCGGCCGACCCCAGCACTACCACGCGCATCCAGTTCCGGCATCCGTCCGGCCGAGTGATCCGCCGGTTCGCGCTGTCGGATCCTGTCCGGCGCATCTACGAGTGGCTGAAGAACGATCCGCCGCTGAAGGAGAAGGCGGGCGTGGCGTTCGAGCTCAACTCGCTGGGCCAGAACCTGATCGAGCAGCTCGACACCAGCATCCAGGACGCGGGCCTGAAGAACGGGACGGTCATGATCCAGTATCTGGAAGATTGATCGATATGAATTACGGGGAACGAAGGCATGAACACGGACTTGCATTCTGACGAGGCGTTGGCACGGATCCGTCCGCTGCAGGACTTTCTCTTTCTGCTATCGACAGCGGGAAGAGACCTACGGAGCTGCGTATCCGCGACGCTTTTCGGCAACTGCATCATGGGCTATGCTGTGATATCCAGACGTTGAGCGGCGGACTTGCGCCGCAGGGACACGATCTTGACTTATCTTTCACATCGACTTATGACTAGATTAATCATAGATATGTTCTCTAGACGTGCAGAAGCGTCTTGTAACAGCTTAAGGTGCTACTAGCGGTAGATGCTCCTTCGTAGACAGCCTCCTGCAGCTGCAGACGTCAGGTGCAGCCGCCGACTCCACCGGTGCCTGGCGGGCGGCTGGCGGGAAGCCAAGCGGAGCGGCCCTCACCGCCTGGGCCGACCCCGCCTTCCCCCAGTCACGCCGGTTCCCGCCCAGCCCGTCGTCACTCGTGTTCCTCGAGACAGGCACAGACGATCCATTGCCGTGCTGTATTGTATCCAGGCTACATGAGAGTCTGGATCTACCCATCAAGGCAAGGGGGAATATCTGCATCTGCAGCGGAGTCGTTGTGGACCGTCACGGTTGTCGTCGTCGTTGTTGACTACTTTCTTCTCCAGGAATAAGTAATCCCGAACCGCAGCCGGATCCGAATCCGATCGATCGATCGATAGCTCGCTCGATGGCATGCGCCGGCCGTCTACTACTACTACTACTACTACCGTAACCTACCTGACCGCAGGGATCGATTATTCGACCCGGGACCAAAACAACAAAGTGAGAGCGGGGATCGGTTCTGTGAAAACAAACGGAGCTACGCACAGGCCCCATCCGACCTGGGCATTGGAGCTCTCTCTCCGTCGATCCTGTGGGAATCGTCGATCGATCATGGTCAATCAATTTGACTTTGTTTCCTGCCGTCTGTTGTGACTGCTCTTGCTCTCCTGTCCGTCACGGGGCTTCACCTGATTCTTCTCTTTCTCCACCGTCGAACCCGAACCGTGGCTGGTCTCACCGTCTCCGTCTCCCTTTGGAGGAAGACTCCGCTAGACCTGTCTCACATTCCTCGACGGAGTAATCCATCCAAAAAGGGCCCAGGCACAGACTACAGAGACCTCTACCGCTCTTTTCCGCCCCGTCGCAGATGCCAATTCGGTGTGCGTGATCGTGTGTGTTGACCTGCACATCGCCGCCTCTGGTTCCACCCGCAACCTGCCAACGTTGAATTCGCGCACACGTTCTCTGAGAGCTTGGTCGGGTCCGGGTTGTCTGAAGGTCGTCGAGATGCAGGGCGTGGTGGATCCGGAGACGATTTACACGAAGCAGAACTGCATTGGTACGTAGGGCTGACATGGCGGTGTTGGGCCGAGGGTCTCGACTCGACTGACTAACAGCCGTGTGCTGTCTGCAGGTGGCGGGAGCTTTGGGAAGGTCTACAAAGGGTATGACATGAGCTTCCCTCCTCTACTAAGAAGCTGACTCCAGGCTGATTGCTGCTTGCGCAGTGTCGATAAGCGCACAGGCCAGTCCGTCGCGATCAAGATCATCGACGTCGAGAACGCCGAAGATGAGGTCGAAGATATCATCCAGGAGATCTCGATCCTGTCCGAGCTCAACTCGCCGTACGTCACAAAATACCATGGCTCGTTCTTGAAGGGGTCGGATCTGTGGATCGTGATGGAGTTCTGCTCCGGGGGCAGCTGCTCCGATCTGATGCGGCCGGGGTCGATCCCGGAGGAGTACATCACGATCATACTGCGGGAGCTGCTGCTGGGTCTGGACTACCTGCACAGCGACAAGAAGCTGCATCGGGACATCAAAGGTTCGATCCGCCTGACGGAGGAGCAATTGGATTGCTGGACTGATAACCTCGGCAGCTGCGAACATTCTCCTCAGCGCGAATGGCCAGGTGAAGCTGGCGGATTTCGGTGTCTCGGGACAGCTGTCGGCGACGATGACCAAGAAGAATACCTTCGTCGGGACTCCCTTCTGGATGGCCCCTGAGGTGATCAAGCAGTCTGGCTACGACCACAAGGCGGACATCTGGTCGCTCGGGATCACGGCCATCGAACTCGCGCAGGGAGAGCCGCCGTACTCGGACATACATCCCATGAAGGTCCTATTTCTGATCCCGAAGAACCCGCCGCCCACGCTGCAGGGCAACTTCAGCAGGGCGTTCAAAGACTTTGTCGATCTCTGCCTGCGGCGTGATCCGCGGGAACGGCCGTCCGCGAAGGAGCTCCTCAAGCATCCGTTCATCAAGCGGGCCAAGAAGACGACCTATCTGACAGAGCTGATCGAGCGGTACGAACGGTGGCAGGCGATACACGGCAATCGGTCGTCCGAGGAGGAGGATGACCGTGTCCAGGAGCAACCGCCCAAGCCGGCCCCTGAGGAGGAGGATCTCTGGGACTTTGGCACCGTGCGACCAGCCGGCAGATCAGCTGGGCTGAAGGCGATGAACGATGCTGCCGCCAATGCGCGCAGCCAGGCTTGTGATAGCCCGCAGCGGCGGTCCGCCGATTGGGACCTGGACGACAAACCGTCCAAGGAGACGATAAAGGGCCATAACTCCCCACAGAGGTCACCGCAGAAGCAGAGTCCTGCCGCTGGAACCGTCCCGACGTCTCCGTCGAAGGTGCCGCTTCCTCCGTCTCCGCAGAAGCAGATGCCCCCGCAGGTCTCAACTCACACCCCGTCTCATTTGTCGAAGCCGCAGCCCGCACCGCAGAAGGAGAGTCCTTCGAGCGCCTATGACAGAGCCTTGCAGCAGTCTCTGGCCCAGGACATTGGGTTCCTTAAACTCGGCGACTCCCCGGGCACGCCGCCGGCCTCGCGGAGTCGGCGGACCTCCGCAACGCAGGAACAGATCCCCAGAAAGCCTGCTCCAATACAGCTCCCGGAGATTCCTCCGTTCAAAGGGTCTCCCAAAGCGCAGTCTCCGAAGGGTGCTTGGGACCAGGCGGCACAGCAGCCACTCCAACCGCAGCTGCCTTCCCCTTTCTTACCACGTCCTCAGTCGTCGGGAAAACCTGCTCCGCCGCAGACTCCGACTTCCTCCCGGACTTGCCAGACTCAGGAGAACAGCAAGCGCAGAAGCGCCGACGCGAATGTTCCTCCAAGCACGCCAACCTCGTCGTCCGAGCTCACGGCGCTCAATGGCGTTATCCTCCCCGCCCTGGAAGCGGCCCTCCGGCGCCGCACGTACAACCTCGAGCTGCTTGCGCGCTCCGTCGCCAACGACAAGCAGAGCAACCAGGCGGCCGTCGAGCAGCAGCAGCGCCGGCAGTACGCGCACGAGAAGCTGAAGAAGCTGGTGATCAAGGCGGCCGGCATATTCAGCGAGATCGAGCGGTGGGACAAGGAAGCGCCCGTCGGGATGGGCGGGGAGGTCGGTCCGTTCCTGGAGGGGCTGCTGGAGGAGATCCTCGTCAGGGTGGAGCCGGCGGACGAGGACATGAGCCCGTCGAAGGGTTGATCCAGTTACTTTACTTTTCCTGCTTGTACTCTGCAGAGGAACTGTTCTTCTTGTCAGGTTTGTTCCGCATGGGTTTGAATTCGGATCTCGGATCTCATGGGACCAGGATTTGTCTTTTACACTCAGGTGCTGGGACTGTTCTCTTTTCTTGAGAGGCTTTTTTTTTCCTTCTCTGTGAACGGCGAATGAATGGAATTGTTTACGATTTGTTGCGCTATGATTGATAACTACCTACCTAACATACTGTACGCTGGTTGATGACTGACTGCTCTGGTCTGGTCTGGTCTGACTTGGTGTCAGGTCAGTGAGAGGCCCGATCCTATTATGTTATGTTAAGATTCGAAAGTCTTTCTTGTCCTTGTCTCTCGCGCTTTATTCTCTGTCTCCTTTACAACTTTGCTTGGTCTGCGAATTGGTTTGTTCCTAGAGAGAGAGTCCAGAGAGAGTGCTGTGCTGTCTGATGAATGTGTTTCTTATGCGAGTCATGCTATGGTATGGTATGGTATGCTATTCTATGCTGTATGTACTGTACTTTACATATACAGAGTATGAAGGTGTCTATTTAGATCTTCAGTTCATCTCCTGCCTGTTACTACAATCCTGTACGTACATGTATTGTCCATGCGATTGATGGATGCTTCGCGCGAAGCAACATTGCTATGCCATATCATACCATGCTAGTATGCTGATATGCTAGCGTGCTATCCGGGCGGGGTTCTATCCTGACTCCTAGGAGTGCTTGTTGCTTGTTGCTTGCAGATTTTTTTTTTGAAAAAAAAGATATCTGTTTGTCTGTCCTGTCAGTTTCGTTTCGTCTTCTTCGTGCTGGTTTAGTTTAACTTACTTAGTCCCTGAAGCTGACATGATAGATATATAGATAGATATAGGTAGATAGATAGGAAGAAAGGCTGATGATCGCACCTACTAGTTGCTTTTTTTGCTGTTATTAGGTTGTTCTTGCGTTTTTTTTGCTCTGTGCCCTTGATTCTGGGCTCTGGGTTCTATAATATACAGCAGGCCCAAGTTGACCTGAGCCTGATTTGTGGCTTTTTAGATTCTACTTGTCTTGTGTAATTAGACTCCTGTGTATACTATGAACTACTCTGAATTCAGTTATTCCTTTATCATCCATTGTATGTATATACAGTTCATCAGAATTTGGCAGTCTCAGACCACCACTCATCGACCCATTTCTGCATCATAGATCTGCTGCATGCATGCATGCATGTATGCATGGTTCTACCTATATGCCTGTATCCGGCCGCAAGGAATATAACCGATTTCTTCTTTACAGGGCCATATGTTTTGGGAGGTAGGACTGTCTTGAGGCCTGTGAGGAAGATCAAAGAAGCAGTGAGGATTAATTCCTTGAGTTATTCATAGGCAGGTAGGTCAAAGGAGAGATTTTTAGCATGAAATTAAGTACTGCCTGACAGGCTTGTCTAGGGATTCTGTTCTTTGTTGTTATTATCCTTCATTTATAGGTTTGATGTAGGTGGATAGAGAGGTATGAAATTAATTGATCTGTTTGTGGCGAAGTTGCTCTGTCCATTTGATTGATATAATTGTTCATGTCCTTCAACAGGGCAAGTAAGGATTTGACAGTTTCAACATCTTCAAAACCATGTCCTTTTTTTTCTTTATGTAAGTTTTGTCCGACACAACTCTTATTGTGTCGAGAAAAGACAGTTTATCTGCCATTATTCAACAAGTTCTTGCTTGGAGTACTCTGTACGGCAGACAAAAGTTACTCTCGACTTGATTAGTTAGTGGCTTGTTTATTTCCACTTCAAGTACTGTGAGATTCTTTTGTATGTATGTATGTAGGTATGTATATATTTGAATCCAGTTGTTCCGTTCCTTTATTCATTCATTTGCTTCCTTGCTTCCTTCCCGCGGTCATTATTACCTACGTGGCCCTATATTGTATTTCCTCGCGTAGACAGACGCTCCTCCTTCAGCTTAAGGTCTCTTCGGCCGGCTTGCTTCCAGTCTCCAGAACTATGTAGTAGGATGTTCAGCTTTGGAGATTACGTCAGTTCAGTTCAGTGGTATTTATTTTTTTCTGCGGCGTCTTCTACTTACATATCTACCTGAAAGGCCAATTTCATATATGTACAGTGTATTCTGAGGGGCCAGGCCAGGCGATATAACTGCCTAATTCTAGGAGATTTGGGTGGATATAATATAGGTGGATTTTATTGGCGATAGCAAAGCAAACATGCATCAGAGAGCATATATACAGTACATATCCATATCTTTGTTTAGCGAGCGGCTGGCATCCTCCTCCTAACAACTAATAAGAACACGGTCCTCGGGCGTATGTTTAACAGGGTGATACGATACGATTGGTTTTGATAAGGCTCAGTCTGAATTGGATTCAGTCCTTTGACGGGCGGTTAATTATTGGACACTTTATGGCTGACTGAGATGGAGTTTCAGGTCCGGCACTGCATGTACTGTACCGTTAATTTAGGTAGGTAGGTACTAAGGGCTCGAATTGGCCTCGAGAAATAAATGGAAAGAAAGAAAGAAAACTGTGTACGGAGTAGAAAGTGGATTATGCTAGCCGACGCCAACCTCCAGGAATAGTTGGATTTGACTAAATAACCAATCCTAGTCCTATAGATAAGGTTATGCCCAACAATTAGAACTTCACAACAGTCACGAGCAGGTTTATATGCTTTCTTTGATGGCAAAAAATTTCACAAAGAATCCTGAATAATATTTTATGCTTTCTATATTTTAAGTCCTAGGGAGTTGAACTCCCATGATGCCTTATGTATCTTTTTCTTTTTAGGCAATTCTAGACAAAGAAACCCAATGAAATGTACATCTACCATGGATGCGATGTTGAAGTTGCCTGCCATCCTTCGTAGCCGAAGCTAGGAGATAATGGGCAGAGATCGCTCGAATCCGACAAACCGGAAGAAGCAGGTCTGGAGCGGCAGTGTCTGGGTTTTCTTCTTTGCTTGAAGTTGAACTTTGTCTTTCTCCTCTGCCTTCGAGTTACATCGCTCTCGCACAGTGGTTTAAAATAGGGCCGACTGCGACGAGCAAACAATTTGTTTTGTTGGATGAAAGCTTCCATTGGAAGGAAGTGTCATTTATGCGACTCCGCTGATACCTTCCTTGCTAGTGACTAGGCCCGGTGACTTGGTACGTTCTACTGCGTACGGCGACATCGGCGCAACCGCCTACCTACTAGCAGGCTTCAAGTTGAACATTGACTTCCTGTCTAGGATTGGAACTTGGGAACGGCTTCTCCTCCAACTGGGGCAAGGGTGCTTTTTTGTCTTTCACAAGTCACAAACCTCACTGCAAGAGACTGTCTGTCTCGTCGACTTTCTACTGAAAAATCTCAACTGATCCAGGTCCCGCCAGTGAAATTGTCTTGGGCTAGCTAAAGAGCAGCAAACATGATCCCTGGCTAATGTGGTATCGATCGTTGGCAAATCACAGGTAACAACGAGGCAATGCATGAATGCGGCCTCAGCGGCACCCCCGACCTCATGGCAAGGTTGTCTGGTCAGTCTGCCTGTCTAGTCTCGAAACTCCTTTCCCCTCTCCTTCTACCACGCTCGATAACCTGGACTTGTGATTTCGTGATTTTGTGATGGAATATTGCTTCCAGGACCACACCGTCCAGAGAGGAAGAATGAGGTTCCTAGGAGATAGGCTCAAAGAGAAGTTCAATAGGCATCTCCGGCGACGCTCGAAGTCAAGGCCTGAATCTGGCTCGGAGTGTAGCTCGACCACGCTGCAAGACAGGGCCGAACTTCAGCTTTCAGTGCCCGTACCGAGTTTAACCCAGGCCACCGACAGAAGCAACAGGCCTCCTTCGAGAGGAGCCGGCTCTGAGTATGCCTCAACTAAGCAGCCAGAGACGAGCCAGCAACAGAACTCAATATCTACCACGAGTGCGACTCAGGAGGCAGCTGACAGATGCAGCACGCTGTTGAGTGAGGCTTTGAAGCAGCTTTCACCAGAGGATCGGGAAGAACTACTTAAGAACCAAAAGGATCTGTCAGAGCTGGATCTGCTTGGGAATATACTCCATGCCACAGAGGAGAGGCAACAAGAATATAGTCTTCAGAGATGGAAATTCACGGTAAAGGGCCGCGAAATTGTCCTTGCGGACAAGGCAACCAAGATCATTGAGCAGCTCAACAAGTTTAAATGCATTGTTGATGTTGCTGCTAGTTCTGATCCTATTCATGCGGCTTTGCCGTGGGCTGCGGTGCGATTTCTTATATCAGTAAGGCAAAACTTCTTGATCTTTGTTGAAACAGGCTGACATGCAGGAAAGGCAGCTGGCGCGAAATCGGCGCTTACAGCCCTCATCATGGACGGTGTTGAGAAAATGACAGACCTCCTCGGCCGATGCAGGATCTATGAGGAGTTGCACCTGCAGATGCTGCCACTGGACATAACACAAGAGAAGCTGCGAGATACGTTGACAGGGCTCTATGTTAGTGTCTTGAAGTTTCTGTCAACAGCCTACCGGTTCTTCAAAAAGAACGGTATCTCTCGAACATTCGACGCCATGCTGAATCAAGCTGAAATTGAGAGCTTCCTTAATGACATTGGACTCTGGGAGCAGCGGGTGCACCGTGATGCTAGCAACTGCCATAGCAAAATCAGTACCCTGAAGATTGAGCAGCTTGAGGAACTATTGAGGAAATGGGACGAACCACTCATGCGCATGGACTCCAGAATCGCTGTCATTCATGATGACTTGGAGGAGTCCCAACGAGCGAATATTCTGACCTGGGTGTCAGAATACGAGAGGCTCCGCTATACCGCGCGGGAGAGTCGAATTGACAATTCAGGACAGTGGCTACTGAAGCATGAGAAGTATCTTGCATGGTTAGAGAGCAATAACTCAATGATCTTATGGATGCACGGAGTCCGTAAGTTAGAAAAAGATAACGGATCCACAGTTACTGACAAAATCTGCATGATCAGCCGGAGCCGGGAAGACCAAGCTTGTGTCTACAGTCATCGATCATTTTCTACAAGATGAATACGCTGCTCAGCAGAATTCAGCTCTGGCGTACTTTTACTGCGACCGTAACCGGCCGGACGCTCCAGGTGCGGAGTCGGTCATGAACAGCATTGCTAGGCAACTAGCTACACCGACACCAGGTGGCCCAATTCTCTTTCCAGTTGTTGTGCTGCATCGGGAAAAACAAAAGAATGGTTTTGCGTCAGGACATCCCACCTTTGAGAGTCCTCCAAGGTCCTTCTTGACTTGCTCCCTAGCTACCGGCAAGCCACTATCATTGTAGACGCTCTTGATGAGTGCGATCCAAAGACAAGAGGGAAGCTTATCTCCACATTGTCAACTTGTGAATCCACCACATGGCAGTCCATTTGTCGGTTCATCTAGCAATTCATCAACAATCAAGATTTTCATCTCTAGCCGCCGCGATGCAGACATCACTGATCAATTGCAGACCGCCCTCGATATTTCAGTTGGAGCAACTGTCAATCGGCAAGACATCATTTCATTTGTAACTCAGAACATCCAGCCACTTCCAATCAGTCAAGAATTGGGTGAGGAAATCTGTAACACACTTATAGAGAAGAGTGAAGGAGTGTGAGTGACCAACTGCTTCTGTCTCCTCTTTCTGTGAGCCAAGTGTGCTGACTCCGGAACAGATTTCAGTGGGTGGCGCTGCAGGTCTACCAGGTAAAAGAACTCTCTCCAATTGAAAAAGCTATCCGGACATACCTGGCGAAACTGCCGAAAGATCTCAAGGCGGCATATGACAATATATACACACAGATCCAAGACCAACTGGAGGTAAAGAAAGTTACAGCGGACCGAGCATTTCAGTGGGTGTCATGTTCTCGCCGGCCACTCTCTCCTGCAGAGCTCGTAGCCGCAGTCTGTCAGGATCCCGACTCGGATGCCACCGATGAGATTTGGATTGGTGACATCGGTTCTGTGCTCGCGACGTGTAGGAACCTATTGGTAGTTGACAATTCTGATAGCTGTCGACTGTCTCATTTATCCGTCCGGGAATACTTCGAAAAATATCATTGGACCCAAAGTCAAATGCATGCGCAGGCGGCAAGGGTCTGTCTCAAGAATGCTCAATGATCCCCGTCATTGAAATTTCCAAGAGCTGCCGCCGGACAGGAGGGATTTTCTAAGATATGCATCTGAAAACTGACAGGAGCACCTGCAACAATGCAGTCAAAGCGATGTTGATGTCCGCCTGGTGAAGCTTCTGAAACAGTTCCTTCTGAAACAGTTCCTGGGTTCAATGAATGAAAGCGGTCCTGCATATGTGTCATCATACTATCTTACAGCCATTTACCCGATTTTTCTATGCAATTGTTGCTTTCGGTCTTGATCGTTTCCTACCTGATTGGTGGGAATCGGGCTTTGATGACATAAATGAAAAAAACAGTTGCAATGAGACATTGTTGACAATAGCTGTGACGAAAGACCAACTGTCTGCTGCTGAGGGCTTGATACGCAAAGGAGCTGATGTTAACATCAAAGGAGGTAATTTCGGCAGTCCATTGGGTGCAGCAGCATATTATGGGCAGAAGGAGATAGTGGAATTGCTGCTTGCATCAATATAAAAGGATGTGGTTTGGCAGTGCACTAGGGGCAGCAGCACGTGGAGGGAACAGGGAAGTTGTGGAACTGCTTCTTGACAAAGGAGCTGATGTCAACATGAAAGGAGGTATATATGGCAGTCCACTAGTCGCGGCAAGAGCAGGATTAGCCGTAGCGATATGGAGGGGTACAGGTACACCTACGGAGCACTGGGAGGAGATAATAGCTCTACTTCTGAAGCGCGGTGCCAAGGAGCCGGAGGAGGAGAAGTCGGAGGATGAGGATGAAGTATATGATACTTCCCTGCTGTGGGCAAGCGAGGACGCCTGAAGTGAAGCAGACGAGTGAGTACCTAACCCAGCGCTAGGATTAGGATTAGGGCCCGTCAGTCAATGGGAGTGGGGAGTTGTACTGCACATGTACTGTACATTTAGTACATGTACAGCACTACAATGGAACGGAACCAAACAAACGAATAACCAACAGTCCATGTCATTTCATTTCATTATTCTCCATATATATGTGTGTGCGCGAGAGTGTGTGTGCCAAGTCGAAGAAGAAGAAGAGAAGTGGAGAAGGGCATCCGAGTTCGTTCAAGTTTCGAGTTTCGGGTCGAGTCGAGATAAGTCTGTCTAGTTAGTTAGTCAGTTAGGTAGTCCTCGCTTCCTCGCTTGTTCGCTCGTGTGTTTTTGCGTGCACACGCGTGTGTGTTTTGTTTGATGTTGATATTGATTTGATATTCGAAGCAGATGGCAATAGTAAAGCAAACAAGCACAGAAAACTGATTTGACATTCAACGTTGAGCATTCAACGTTGTCCATTGTTTCGGGCATATATGCCTAGATGCCTAGATAACTTCGATCCAAGAAAAAAAGCACTTTTCACTTTTTTGGTAGCAACAGGCCGTAAGTATGTAAAGTGAGAGAGAGAAGGAGGAGACGCGAGAAAGAAAAGAAGCATTAGCCATTCATTCACTCATTGCTCCCGTGAGATCAATTCGTCCATTCCATCCGTTCGAGTAGAGTATGTAGAGTAAGTGAGTAGCTGACGACACGATGCCCATGTACAGTAAATATAAACGAATTAATTATGGACATGAAACGGAACTGAGTGGAATGATACAGTGACATTGATAGAGGTAGTGACAGTTAAGTAACGACGACAAAAGAGAAAAGTTTCACCCTGCCGGCCGGAAGAGCCAATCCGTCTCCGGCGTCGGGATCAGGTAGTTTGTGATGTTGAACTCGTTTGCGCTTGCGTTCGTGGTCGTGAGACCATGGATCGACATCGGATTGCCACTACCGCTGACGACGTCGTTGATGCCGGATGTGTTGGTGTTTGTAGTAGCATCGTCGACCGGGGCCGTCGGGACGCGGGGCACGTTGAAGAAGCCAAAGACGTCGAGGTACTCGAGCTCGTTGGGCGCGGGGTTTAATCTGACCTGCGGTGGTGGTGCGGATGCGGACGTCACACGCGCCGCTGCTGCTGCGGCGGCGTTGCGGGATGATGATGAGGAGGAGGATGACGACATTCGCGGCTGGCGCGAGATGAGGAAATCGAGGTCGAACGCGCAGCGGCGCATGTCAGCCAGGATCTTGACCGACGACGGGGTCATGCGCTGATCGCGCTCGCCGCCGTTGGTCGCCGCGGACTGCTCGACGTACTCGTTGTACTCGTCCAGCACGCGCTGCAGGATCGTGCTGTACCGCTCCGCCACCTTCCAGTACTTGCCCATGCGGGCGAGGGCGTCGACGAAGAAGTGGATGTCTGGGCTGACGCTGTGCGCGATGGTCGAGCCGTGGACGAGGAGCAGCCGCGCCGACACCCAGAGGGTGAAGGCGAAGGGCGGGCCGAGCTTGTCGAGCATGCCGCTGTCGACGACGAACCGGGCCAGGGAGAGGATGTTGTCGACGGCCACCAGGCACCGCTGGCTGGCGCTGTACGAGGGGGTGAAGATCGGAGAGCGGGTCGTCGGATACGCTGCCGAGGAATGGAGGCGGATAACAGCTCTACACCCGCTTAGCATCCTTACTTTCACCGAAGCTCATACTGACGGTGAGGAACTTACGTCTGATAGGTCGCGTGTAGCATAACCCAGTCGCAGTGGACGGTCTTGTTCGACTTGGACGCGTTGAACAGCCGAGACGAGTTCTCGAAGGCGTACTCGGTGGGCAGATTGAACTCCCACGAGGTCAACTCGCTGTCCAGCTTGCGGTACGTGGACTGCCACTCCTCGACATCGGACAGCGCCCCGATGTCCACCGGGCGTTTCAAGAACAGGTGGATTCGAGAGAGGATGCCCAGGATCTCGACCCAGAGACCGAACGAGCCAACATTCCCGGCGTGGCTCATGTAGTCGGCGCGACTGCCCGTATGATTGAACCAGCGGGTCTCTACCGGCTGGTTTTTGATGAAGAACTCGTCCTTGCACGGCAGCTTGCGCTCGATATCCTTGTCGTCCAGGGCGAAGTCGAATGCCGTCGCGATGGTGGAGTAGCGATCTAGCAGATACACCATCCAGAAGAGGCGTCGTCTGCTCTCGTCCTCGATCCAGTTCTCCGGTTCAGGGAGGATCACCGCCCTGAGGGTGTATATCGAGGGATAGGTAGACGCGACCAGCGACGAGCTTGACTCGACGGCCAGTCCCAGCTGGACGACAGATCGGGCGATAAGGGCCAGCAGCTTCCAGCCCGGCGGGCCGTTGGACGAGCCGACAAAGTCCAGTGCCAGGATCACCAGCGCTTGCAGAGCTTTCACAGACGAGTTCTCCAGACCGTAGAGGAGAACCTTCTGCTTGGAAGAATCATGGTAGCGTTTCCGGTTCTGCTCATTCAGCCGTGGGTCTGTAGAAAAGCGGAGCGATGTAGCGACAATCGCGTACAGCACGATGCGGTCGACCTCCTCCAGCGGTGAGGGGCCAAAGAAAGTGTCCAGCGTCGTCCGCCGGTGGAGGATCGGACACCAGGTGTTGACGTGTTCAAAGTAGAGGTCCACCAGTGCGTAGAGCAGGTCGTACGGCGGGAGATCAAGCTCAGGGTCCGCGAGGGACTGCTCCTGGTTAGAAAATAAGTTAACAGGTACTTTCAACGACGACTCGTTTCGTGTATAATCATCCTGAGAGGCGTCCTCAGCCGGTTGCATAGGCGCTGAAGACGGGATGCCGCTCTGAACACGGGACTGTCCCGTATCCTTCGCAGACGTCTCTGACGGACTGGTAATGGAGATAGCGTGGTTGATAGACCCGACGTCGTTCCGTCCGTGGACGAGGGACATAGACGACGAGTCTTGGAAGTACAGAGCGCCCGTCGGGCTGGGACCGTGGGCCGCGGACGGTTCTGATGGAGAGCTGTAGGACGGTGCAGCGCCTGGGGTAAAGTCGTGGTTCAGACGCTGCTGGTTCTGGAGGATATGGGTCTCGATGATGCGGGCTTGAGACTGGATGATGGCCTCCAGTCTGTCTGCAAGCGTTCAGTCTTCTGCACTTCAGGGAGGACTCGAGAACATACCCAGCCGCTGCTCCAGCTCCTTGCCATAGCCGGCCCTCAGGCCAGGCTTCTTGCGCTCCTTGTACTCACACAGCTGGCCATTGCGGGCGCACCACCCGCAGCTGGGCTGGGCTCGATCTATCTCCGTCAGAAGAAGAAAGACATAACAGAGCGCTGGTCACGAGAGCACATACCGCATTTCACCTTTCTCTGCTTGCAGAGCTCGCATCTTGGCCAGTCAGTCTGTCGGTCGTCCACGGGACCGTCTGAGTATAGAGAGTAGCAGACACAGCAACAAGGGACAAAAAGAGAGAGATAACATGATGCGACAAAGAAGAAGCGGAGTACCTACGACACGGTGAGGGGACGCTTTCTTTTTAGACCGCGCGACGCGCTGGAACCGTTCTGATCGACGGGCTCGCTCCCACTCTCGGTGCCAGACCAGGCGTCCTCGGGCTGGTGAGCGCCGTCACGGCCGCTGCCCTGGCGGCCTGCCTGTGGAGCCGGAGCGACGGGCGCAGCAGCTTTCGGCATTGTGATATCGCGAGAGAGGACGATAATGCAGCAGCTCCATCCGCGTGCAGGCGCTTATCTATCCGGATAACGCGCGCGACGCAGGGACGGGCGTCGCAGGCGGACGCGATGCGCTGACAGCCGCCGACGCAGAAACAGGACGATCTCCTCCAGAAGCGTTTCCGCAGGGCAGTTGTAGAAGCTCAGACAGAAGCTGGAGGAGCTCGAGGTCGACCGTCGCCGGGGCGGACGCCAACCCCGCAAACGACGTGCCCCGATCCGGCATGGCGGGCGCTCCTCCGCACCGCAGGCCGTGAGCCTCAGGGCTCGTCCTGGAGCTCGGAGTCTCTACTCTCTAGACGAGAGCGGCTATTCTCCAAGTCTCTAGATTGGAGCGGCGGCTCGTTCGCGCTGCAGAATGTCCCTGGCCGCCGTTCCAAAGACCAGCCCCGTTCGACGCATCGTCAGCCACGCACTCGGGGAGCAATGCCCCGAACTGGATACCCCAGCATGGAGCTCTGAGGCACGACGCGAGATGATCTCCGTGTCCAGACGGGTCACCGGTCCATGTTCCGAGATCCCTTGATCCCTTCTTTTCCGGCATTGAAATACGGCGCAGTCGCCGTTCTGGCCGTCTCCTCGATAGAGATCCCCTGCTCGTCTGGTCTCTCTGCTGGTCTGTCGGAAAAACTAGAGCTCACCTGAATACACCTACTTGATACCTAGTCTATTCCTGCTTACTCATCTCCAGCATGGCGACTGCTAGAGAATTCCCCCTCATCAAAGAGGTCCGAACGTACCTCATCGACGGCGTGGGTGCCGGAGGTGACTACCACAATGTCAGTTACAAAGCCCTCATCCCGTGTGGACGTCTGCTGAAAGAACACAATCACAGGTCAAGGGAGGCCACTGGCTGGTCGACAGCTCCATCTCTACCCCCATGGCAAAATGGAAAGAGTACCGCGCCTCGCGGACCAGCTGGGGCATCAACGTGCTGGGCTCCTTCTGCGTAGAGATCGAGGCCACCGATGGAACCAAGGGCTTTGCCACGGGCTTCGGAGGCCCTCCCGCCTGCTGGCTGGTCCAGCAGCACTTTGAGAGATTCCTGCTGGGCGCTGGTAAGAAGACAGACTCTCCTGCTAGCATGACGTTCAGCTGACCGCGCAGACCCCCGCGACACCAACAACCTCTTCGAGAAGATGTACCGCGCGTCCATGTTCTACGGCCGCAAGGGCCTGCCGGTGGCCGTCATCTCCGTCGTCGACCTCGCCCTCTGGGACCTAGTGGGCAAGATCCGCAACGAGCCCGTCTACAAGCTGATCGGCGGGGCGACGCGCTCGCGGCTCGACTTCTACTGCACGGGGCCGGAGCCCGGCGCGGCCAAGGCGATGGGATTCTCGGGAGCGAAAGTGCCGCTGCCGTACGGGCCGGACGAGGGCGTCGACGGGCTGCTCCGCAACGTCGAGTTCCTGCGCAAGCACCGGGAGAGCGTGGGGCCGGACTTCCCGCTGCGGGTGGACTGCTACATGTCGCTGAACGTGCCGTACACGATCGAGCTGATCAAGAGGTGCGAGGCGGCTGGCCTCAACATCGACTGGTGGGAGGAGTGCCTCACGCCGGACGACTTCGACGGCCACGCGCTGCTCAAGCGCGCCCACCCAACCGTCAAGTTCACCACGGGCGAGCACGAGTACTCGCGGTACGGCTTCCGCAAGCTCGTCGAGGGCCGCAACCTCGACATCCTCCAGCCGGACGTCATGTGGGTGGGCGGCCTGACGGAGCTGCTCAAGATCGCGGCCATGGCCGCCGCCTACGACATCCCCGTCGTCCCGCACGCCTCCGGCCCGTACTCGTACCACTTTGTCGTCTCTCAGCCCAACTCGCCCTTCCAGGAGTACCTGGCCAACTCCGCGGACGGGAAGAGCGTCGAGCCCGTCTTTGGTTCGCTCTTCACCAACGAGCCCATCCCCGCGCGCGGCTACCTCGACGTGTCCGAGCTGGACCGGCCGGGATTCGGTCTTGAGCTCAATCCGGCTGCACGGTTGATCCCGGCCAAGTCAATCCTCTCGCCGGCACCTCAGAAAAGCCTGAGCCTGCCGGCGGAGAAGGAGGAGGCCAATGGCACAGCTTGAGTTGCTGAAGAGGCGATTCCTTCATAGAATCGGTTTACGATTTGGTTTCATGTAATTTATGCATGTATTGCTCTTTCCACTTGCTCGTCTACTTTGGTGTATGCATATACGACATAGTCTTATCGCATAGAAGAATGTTATGTGTTTAGAACCTGAATTGGTCTGTTCCTTCATCGTAGTCAATACTGATATAGATCTGTACAGTAGTACCGTACAATCTCAGTAGGTGACATCATCCGTGATCTGCAAATAGCAGGCACTTCATCTACAATTAAATATACCTAGGAATTTAGCTTTCCTCGCTTACTCAGTAGCGATGTAGGCACCTGCACAATTATTATTTATTATAATCACCCTAGGGCTACTCCGTATGTACATACATACTCGATGCATTGCCCGAGTGGATGGCCGTCGGCGATCGGCGATCGGACCACATCTCGGACCGCCTCCGATCGTAGTACGTGCGGGGGGACCCCTCGGGGTATCATCACCCCGAGAACCCCGAGCAGCTTTCCCCACCATCTTGGCGGGGTATGTGTGCTCGTGCGCGTGCGCGTGCCCCGCGTCGTGGATGTCCTGCGAACGGATCTGAACAGGGGGGAGAGAAAAGCGACGGGACCTGACCTGGATGAGATGAGATCCTCCTCTGGGATGTGGGTGTGATTGATTGATTCATTAATTGATTGATTTTCGTCGAACAACCAAACAAAGTCCCAAGAGGCGAAGGGGAGGGGCAGTTCTGTCCGCTCAATTGCATTCCGAAATTCGATGCTTCTTATGTTGTGAACGTGTATGTGCGATGGTATTTCTTAGATTGATAATAAGGATAAGAGTCGCGAATGATCCCTTTTTTGATGACCCTGTTCTTATCTGATTTGATTGAAAAATCGGCTACTACTGTGATTGATCGGTGCTGATTTGTGAATGAAGTGACGTGACAATACATCGCATATCAGATCATATCAGCGCACATCGGGACCAATTCCTACCCGAATTCGAAGGTATCCGTTCTGATCGAACAGAAATGCCACTCCCGCAGCTCCTCGTCGGCAAAGTTGCCGCCATCACGGGCGGGTTGACGGGAATCGGCAGGGTACGTCCCATTTCCTATCCGTCATGGAGCGCTCCTTAGTTTCATTCATATAGCACACTGCCTCGCAGCTCTGACCGATGACTACCTCCAGGCCATCGCCCTCGAATACCTCCGCCACGGCGCCCGCGTCGCCGTCAACCACCTGGGCACGGGGCCCGACGAGGCCGCGCTCGTCGAGGCGCTGCATCGCGATGCGGCGCAGATCATCGCTGAAACGGAAGGTGAAGGCAAAGCTGCTGGAGAAGAACGGGAAACTAGGCTTATTACTGTACCCGGGGACATCTCGCTTCCGGAGACAGGCCCCGCGTTCGTGAAGCGCACGGTGGAGGCGTTTGGGCGGCTGGACGTGTTTGTGAGCAACGCGGGGGTGTGTGAGTTTAGGGAGTTTTTGGAGTACGCCTTTATCTATCTATATCACATTCTGTTTGATACTTCAATTGCATCGGACTACTGATGCCGAAGGAAACGAGCAGGATCGAACCCTCCCTCCTCTCGCACACCATCTCCACCAACCTCTCCGGCGCCTTCTACACGACGCAGGCCGCCGCGCGGCAGATGGCCCTCGCGCAGTCGCCCCCCGGCGGCTCCATCATCGGCATCAGCTCCATCTCCGCGCTCGTCGGCGGCGGCGGGCAGACGCACTACACGCCGACCAAGGCGGGCGTGCTGAGCCTGATGCAGTCGTGCGCCGTCGCGCTGGGCAAGTACGGCATCCGGTGCAATGCGCTGCTTCCCGGGACGATACGGACACGGCTGAACGAGGAGGATCTGAGCGATGAGGGGAAGAGGAGGTACATGGAGGGACGGGTGCCGCTGGGGAGGCTGGGCAGGCCGGAGGATCTGGCGGGGCCGGCGGTTTTCCTGGCGTGTGGGGAGCTGAGTGGGTATGTGGTGAGTAGACTTTTCCTTTTTTTGTTGAATATGTGTGTTTTTAACAGACTGTGGATAGAATGGTATTGACGGGGTACAGACAGGGGCGCAGCTCCTCGTGGACGGAGGGCTGTTTGTCAACTTGCAGTGATTTCCATTTTTATTCCCATTTGTATCTACTTGCACAGCTACGACATGAAGAAATCCAGTACATAGCCCATAATCCCAATCACGGCTTTTCTTCATTAATCCTAGACAAGATATATCATATGTAGATTAAATCTCAATCCCATACGCCCTCACCGCAACACCGCCCCAAACCCCCCTCTTCTGCTCCTCGCTCAGTCCGCGCCTCTCCAGCACGCCCTCGACGACGCTCCTCCACCGCCGCCACGCGACCTCGTTCCCGCCCCCGCCGATGTTGCACACCGGCCAGTCCGACCCGAACATGACGCGCTCGGGGCCGAACGCGTCGAACACGGCGTCCGTCCAGGGCTGCAGCCGGTCGACGAGGGCGGGGATCTCGGGCTCCGGGGTCGACGAGAGTGGCGGCAGCTCCGAGAAGGCGCCGGAGAGTTTCATGTAGGTCATTTTGTGGGCGGCCATGGCAGTGATGAGGGCCTTCCATTCCGTGAAGTCGGGATGCGTGGTGATCGATTCCGGCGACGAGAAGGGGAGGCGGAGGTTTGGTTTGCAGAGGTGGTCTGGCCAGCAGTCAGTAGGAATGCAGACATATTGTATATATGCAGAGGGAGACAGGATGACATACTAATCACAAAAACGACCCTCTCCTCCTCCTTCACACCATCATACACCCTCCGCATCATCTCCACCGCCTCCCTCAACTGCCACAACCCCCCCTGCCTCGCATCCACCCCCAGATCAAACACCAACCCCTCCCTCCCCAACCACCTCACCCCCTCAACGAACCCCTTCCCCAGCATCGTCCCCGCGGGTTTATCCTGCAGGAGATACCGCGCCCCACGGACCTTCCGCCAGACATCCTCCGTGCGCGTCTGCTCCCTCACCAGCGCCATGTACCTCTGCAGCACCTCCGGACCCGCGGGGACCGGCGCCCACGGCACGATGCCCAGACACAGCGCGCGGTCTGAAGCGGTGTGGCCCTCGCCGGGGAGGGGCTCGCCGAGGGCGACGCGCGCCAGGAACGAGACCTCGTCGAGGGGGTTGGTCCAGCCGCCTGTCGCGGAGGACTCGTCGAGCGACGAGATGCGGTCCGTCTCGAGGAAGATGAAGCCGCGGAGGTAGTAGGTTGACGACGACGGCGTGGTGCTATCGGAGGACGTGGTCGTCGGGATGGAGGCGGTCGCGGCGCGGTACTCGTCGACCGAGTGCTGCGAGCCGAGGGGGTTGTCGGGGCCGTGCCACGCGAGGGAGGGGAGGTGGGTGGCGGGGAAGAGGTGGATGTGTGAGTCGACGATTGGAATGGACATTTCTTGTGTAATCGTCTGTCTCTCTTTTGTATGTAGCTTGTGCTGTAGCTGGAACTGCAAGAGAAAATGCGGGGTTGGAGGAACAACCCGAACTGGACAGTGAACTAAATCCGGGGTATCGCTAAGAAAGAAAGAGATTACTATCAAGCAGCTGTGAAGAAGAAAATTAACCCGATTTTCGATCAGATTGACATTTGTTCTCAAACGAGAGAAGAAACAAATTGAAATGGATAAAAGCGCCGGCGCAGTGAGACCAGGTACCGTAGGTATGTTCATCGGCGATCATTATGCCGAGGGACTGTCTACACCAGTGAAGTTGACATACGAATCTCCACCGGGGATCTGAGGATCTGGATACCTTGCCGGTATGTCAAGTCAAGATATAAGCCCTAAACTTGTCTACTACACAGACCTGGTGGTAGACGCCCGGACATCCATCCATGCATTCTGACTGACCTACCTCACTCAACTTACTCACCTCAAACGCTATCATCAATACCATCGACCTATGACAAGACAAAAAAATCAATCAATCAATCAGGAGTCAGCAGCATCTACGTCTACATCTGTCTACCCCTGCCTGTTTGGCTGCTGAGCAGAAGCAGAAACCTATCATGTGGATCAGATTCTCCGTCTCTCACTGTTCCGAGTCCCCTGTCCCCTGTCGATCTACTTACCAATCTACCTATCCGAGGTTTGTCCGGCGTGTTCCCTGAAGTCGAGAGACATGTACATGTACGTTATGTATGGAGTAGAAACTGACTCGACCAGATGATAGATAAGTAGATAGATGATCGATACCCCATACCCCACTTTCTCTTCTTGTACTGTACACTCTGTACATACAACAGAGTTCCCTCTCAACCTTACTAGTTACTAGTAGGTACATACCTAGCGACGTTCTCCTCATCCGATTCGGCGGAACGTTAACGCCGGCATACAAGGATCATCATGATTCATATTGCCAGCCAAGGGTACGAACTTCTCCGCGGGGGACGGCAAGAGAACGGGCAAGTTCTCCACCTTCCGCGGCCCGTCCGTCCCCTGTTCATCTGTCCATGGCCATTGCTAGCCCCTCTCAACGACTCAACTCGGCGGGGCGAAATGTGCCTCTCAATTGCTAATAATAATGATGATAATAGAAGAGTGGGTTCTGATCGCTCCGCCACCTCCACTTTTGGAGAGGAGATGCAGCCGTCTGCAGCTGTCTAAAGTCTAGGTATATAAGGAGGCAGCTCTCAGGATGAGTATCATCTGCGACCAAGTTGCTTGGTGTCCTTACTTTGTTGTCGATTATTACCACGTGGCATTTTACATACCGCTAGTCAGCCAGTCTAGCAGCTGAACGACATCGCAAATTCTATAAAGGATAAAGAAAGAAAGAGAGAAACCAGAAAAGACAAATCCTCCCAACATGGCCGCACCCGAGATTTCGGAGATCGCGATTCCCAAGAGACAAAAGGCCGTCATCTACGACGAGCCCGGGACCATCTCGACCAAGGTCGTCGAGCTGGACGTGCCCGAGCCGGGGCCCGGGGAGGTGCTGATCAATCTGTGCGTGCCGTTTCAAGTGTGAAACCAGCTTCAGTTCCAACACTGGAGCTGTATAAGTATACAATAACGCTGCATGATATTCCCTGTCTAACACGCAGAGTGCAACATACAAGAACACACTCGGGCGTCTGCCACTCGGACCTGGGGGTCATGACCAATTCTGTTCGTGCGGATCTGCATCCATGTCCTTCCTCACGGGAACTGAGCTGTACTGATGGTGCATCAGTGGAGAACGCTCCCGTACCCGACCCAGCCAGGCCAGGTGGGCGGCCACGAGGGCGTCGGACGGGTCGTCAAGCTCGGCCCGGGGACAGAAGGGTCCGGGATCAAGATCGGGGATCGGGTCGGGGTGAAGTGGGTGTCTAGCGCTTGTGGGACTTGCTGTAAGTACCACCCTATTCATACATGCCTAGGGATATATGGGACATCGTGCTGACTGGACAAGTGCCATGCCAGGCCGGCTGCGACGGCTTGTGCGCCAACATCAAGATCTCGGGATACTACACGCCCGGCACGTTCCAGCAGTACGTCGTCGGGCCGGCTCACTACGTGACGCCGATCCCGGACGCGCTGCCCTCGGACGAGGCCGCGCCGATGCTCTGCGCGGGCATCACCGTGTACGCGGCGCTCAAGCGCAGCCAGGCGCGGCCGGGGCAGTGGGTGGTGATCTCGGGCGCGGGCGGCGGGCTGGGCCACCTGGCGGTGCAGCTGGCGAGCCGGGGCATGGGGCTGCGCGTCATCGGCGTCGACCACGGCAGCAAGGCGGAGCTGGTCAAGGCCTCCGGGGCGGAGCACTTTGTCGACGTGACGCGGTTCCCGGCGGACGACATCGGGGCGCACGTCCGCGCGCTGGCGGGCGGGCTGGGCGCGCACGCCGTCCTCGTCTGCACCGCCTCCAACGCCGCGTACGCGCAGAGTGTGCTGTTCCTGCGCGTCAACGGCACCGTCGTCTGCGTCGGCGTGCCCGAGCACGACCCGCAGCCGATCGCGACGGCCACCCCGGGCGCCATCCTCGGCAAGAACATTACCATCATCGGGTCCGTCGTCGGCACCCGGACGGATGCGATCGAGACGCTGGACTTTGCGGCGCGCGGCATCGTCAAGGCGCACTTCCGCACGGAGAAAATGGAGGCGCTGACGAGCGTGTTCGAGCGGATGCACCGGGGCGAGCTGCAGGGGCGAGTCGTGCTGGATCTGTCGTGAGCAGGGGGATATATCTGCCTTCAGAATACGCAGTATATATATATATATATATCATTACCAGGGCCTCAGCAACAGCAAATTCAGAAGCTGAACAAATGAAAAATCGTCGTAAGCAGGCACTGACTTAGGCCCAAAACCTAGGACTAAAAAGTAATTAGCAGAGGAAAAAAAGGAAAATGTAGGCCCTGCAGCCGAGGGGGGCGGGAGCAAAAAAGCGATCCGCCAAGGGCGGCCCGCTTCTGACCGACGCAGGACTCGAACCTGCAATCTCTTGATCCGTAGTCAAGCGCCTTACCATTGGGCCAGCCGGCCAGTTGTCGGTAATACCCGCGCCTATAGAAACCTATGAGAGGACGTAGGATTTGTGCGCAAGGTTCCGCAAAGATCCCGTGCAGGCGATTCTGCCACCTCCGACCGCTCGGCGGAACACGTGCCCTCTGCAACGGATGCAAACATGGCCGGTCTGGTCTGCCTCGTGCGAACATGGACCCTGACGGTGATTATCTGCGTGTTTGTTTAGTTTCATGCCATGGTGTCTCTGTTCATGTACTTGGTACTCCGCTCATCTTCGTCATCGCAGTGGACCGGACCAACATGACTTGGAAGTACGTTCACCGTCTGCGGACTCATCGGCCGGATCAGCGTTGGTGACTCGGGCAGCATGCCGTAGGCACATGATACCGGATAGGGCGGGGCCCTTGTGAGGACTTCACCTGTCCGAGTGCTGCAGGGTCCAACAATCTATCTAGAGGGATCGTGAGTGTCTGCTCGTACAAAGAACCGACAGGATCAACTGACAGGTTGAGCTGCAGGTTGCACGGCGCCTCCCGCTCTGCTGCCGGCTCCCAACCAACAGGCCGGGCCAGGAGGACCCCTGTTTCGCCGGGGCCAGCAGCAACCAACATCAACATGCGTGCCTAACTCCGTGCGCCGGCAGCCTCAGGAATCAACCCAACAGGCGCGTCAGCGGGTCAACTGATCTGTCCGCTATGCGAGTTAGCCCTAGCGTGCGGGGGGTGTCGCTAACTTAAAGTTGGCTGTCTATTCTCCAGCGCCGCGAGGTTGGTGTCGCTCTAGCAGCAACCGCTAGCGCTCCTGGTCGCCAATAGCGTGCTGCTCTTTTAAATTACAGGGCGGGTTCGCGTCCCGGAGCATCTACGCGGTACCAGTCCGTCGATCCACCGGTACCAGAGTTGAGCCGTCGCCAAGGAAGGTGTGGTTCAAGAATCCTCAAGACAGTTGTGGATTGCTGTGGATTGTTGTGGAATTGCATGTGCTATAAGGCCAAAACTAGCTTTCTGCGGGATTGAACAGCTCAGAGATAGACATGCTACGGGCAGAAGATAAAGGACCGGCCTGATGATATATGGTAGTATATACTGTGATGGATCAAGGAATGAACGCGTGGGAAATCTCATAGGGAAAGTAACATGAAAAGACGACACGTAGCAAAAGAAAAAAAAATCAAAATAACTGCGCCTAATTGCACTGGCAAAAAAACTGATCTACGCCTGTACGGGTATGGAAAACGTGTTGGAGCTTCAAGGTCATCTAAACCAACTGTGTCCCGGCATCATGCTAGCATGAATCTGTCGTCATCTCGTGCGTTTCGTGCTGCCTCCGGCTAAGCCCGCTGCCGGCCTCTTGTGCCCAGAGCTCGAAGGGGTCGCCGTCGGCAGTGCTTTCTGGATCAGAGACCGCAGCTTGAGGATGTACGACGTCCGCGCGCGGTTGACTTCAATCGTATTGAGGATGCTCATCAGGTCCTCGTGGTAGGCCTGGAGAACGGGCGTGGGGAGTCGCTCCAGAACATCCAGGACGAAGAAATCCGGCGTGTCACTGGCGTGGTCTGTGCGGCCGATGAGCTGCTCATACAGGTTGCGGTCGTCCTCGTCCTCGTCGGGGAGGGGGACCCGGCCCCAGGTGTTGCCCTCGAAGGCGTCGATGTTGCGCGTGGAAATCTCGGAGAGCAGATTCACGAGCGCCTCTGCTGCTTCTTTCGCTCCGTACGGGTGACGGGCAGCGATGTTCGCCTCGATCCGGTCGACTTCCTGGCGTAACCGTCTCACGACGTCTCTGACTTCCATGCTGCTGCCGTCAGGAGGGAGACGCCCCGTCTCGCGGTATCTGTCGAAGTCGGAAAGCAGCCTCCGGATCCTCTCGTGGACCTTGTCAAAGTAGATGGCTGCGCAGGCCCCGGCCGGCATGGCCTTTCGCAGACTGGCGTACACATTGTCGTCGTGCACGGCCAGCCTGAACATGGTGGCTTCGAAATCGCCCTGGACCACGCATTGCTCCGGTGTGCGCGACTGCTCCGCACTCTCCAAGAGGTCGGGGCGAAAGTCCTCGGGGAGGGTGACCGCGCTGAAGGCCGAGATGATGTCTCTCACCTTCTCCTGACGGCTTATGCCCTCGGGGCTCATGGATCTCTCTCGTTCCTCCATAGTAAATTCCTCCTCCGCTTCGTCGCAGGAGCTGTCGGAGAGGTCGCTGCCGTCTTCGCTGTCGGGATGGACTTGCTCCTCGAGCTCCTTATGAGCCCGGGATCGGGTGACCGGCATGTTGTCGCCAATGGAAAGCTTCCGGAGCTGTTTCGTAGGGGTAGACATAAGCACAGATGATAGCGGAGGACCTGCTGGCGCGGATTGGACGTGTGGATATATTGGACGTGTGGATATGGATGTGAAAGCCGCGACGGTCCAAAGGATATATAGTCTCCCGAACCACGGGTGAGAGTGGGCACCGTGAGCCAAAGGCCCCAACGCGCGGGCAGCCTGAATGCCACAGCAGAGGAGAAGAGCTTGTTCGTCATCGCGTGTACTCTATGCCATCTCTGAACAATCGGGCATTCCAAGGGCCACCTCTGCTTTGCCGCAGGAAAACCAACCCCGGAGGGCGCCGCTCACGCATCCTGGGGGGCCATGCAGGGTGCCAAAAGATCAAAATGTGACCGCAGTCTCCAATGGCTCTGATTTCCGTGCCAGACCAACGGCGCTTAGCAGGCAAGACAGGAGACGAGAGCAGAGGAGACAGAACCATGGTCCCGGGACGGGGTGCACAGGAACGAGATGGGAGACCAGGGAGAGAGAGAGACAGGAGTCCCAGAAAATGAAAAAAGGGGACGGAAGACCTGCCGGGCCGCATGATCTGCTCTAGCAATGTAGGCGACGATGTCATCTCGAGCGTTATCCGCAGCCAATTATAGCACCCGATCGATTTGGTTGTGGGGGAAGTTCGTGCCCGATGGCTCGGCCTGCCGTGGAGGAGCGCCGCCGTGCTGATCCAGCCAGGCCACGAGGCAGAGTAGCAGAACAGGCGGCGGCGTGGTCCGTGATAGGCAGGGCTGGATGAGAGATACCTGATCGATTCGGTGCTTGCTCTCTTCGAGTACTCCGTACTCTCCGAGTAGTGTCGAGAGAGGGGGCGTCATCCTCGCCAACCGGGAGGCGCCGCTGGCGGAAACGCCGTTGGCGGAAACATGTTGGTTCCCCGTTTCCCAGGAGTCTGGACATGTTGGTGCTGCTGTTTTTCGACGCTTCGCCGTGGAACCTGGCTCGGACGTCCTTTGACCCTTCAGACTGACGAGCAATTCCCCATCGCAGCCCCGTGCGGCGCGGACTCTCGCTGCCGGGCGGACCTAAGGACCTGAGGCGGCGGCGGGTGCCAACGCCGCCAGAGGAAAACAGCCACCGCCGCCGGTGCGTCGATAGTGAGCGGTTCGTCGCAACAGAGGCCGCGGTGCAGATGCTTAAACCCGGTTAAACCCAGCTAGCTGGGCGCTGGAAAGCGATCCGGAGGCCCAGTGCCGTAGGGGAGATGATGATGGCTTGTTCCCGCGCGACGGATCCGCCCGGGCCCAAGCCATCCCCGTGCGCCGGCGCAGGCGAACGTCCCCGTATGTTCGACAGTTGACATTTCCCATGTTCATGCTACAGCGCAAGCAACACGTCCTCACGAGCTGCGCCGCGTCAAGCTGGCCAATGGCCGTGTCCGCGCCCTGGTTCCGTCCCCAGGGACTTGGTATTTACTCTGCAAGATCCCCTGTCAGTGCTGACCTGATCTCCGCTCACTGACGTCCTTAGCGGTCTGCACGGCGCCCATGAATTGAATCAATTGATAACCTGGTGAAATAATAGAGAAGCGCGAAGCGAAGAACAATACGACTCGCCTGGTGGATGATCTCTCGACTTTTCGATGATCTGACTGTTGCACCAGCTCCACCAGGCTTCCAACGAAGCAGCAGGTTCTCCGTGTTCTGCGTTGGCACCGTTGCCCAAACAGAGTAAATGGTCGATGGAGGCCCGTTCTGCAAGCTGCAGGTCGCTCAGAAGCCTGCCGCAGTTGCAATGTATAACAAACAGAGGTGCCCTAGGCTGTGACTGCTGCCCCAGGCTCTACAATTTCTTCAGTCATCGGCAGTTTACCGTCGTGCTAGATCATCCTGCAGGTACGAATTCGAGAAGTCCAACGTTGCAGCCACGCAGCAAAGCTCTACGACCAGGTTGGACGGCTACAGACCAGTACGCCCCAGCCCCCTTAATCGGTCTCTGCTCGACGATGTTCTCGAGTCATGAGTCATGATTTTGGGATCTCGGGATATGCTCATTTCGCGGAGTGTACAGGGGTATGCTGTCTAGGGTTGACAAGCAATTCGTACATTCACCGCGTGGAGACGTCCATGGGGAAGTTGCCCATGTCTGCCATGATTTGATATTCCCCAGACGAAGGGCGCTTGCTCTCTCCGGCGACTGTATGGAGTAACCGTTCCGCTTCATTGTCTGCAGCATTCATCATACGGGTTGATTCATCCTGCACTCTCACTTCCCCTCTCGTAGAAATCCCCCTCTTTTGCTTTCTCCTCCCGAGATCTTGATTGTTCTTCTACATCTCCCCGTCGCATAGATTTCCCGCATTCGTCTTCCATGTCGTTTAGTATACAATCTGCTGCGTCATCATGTTATCTAGCATTCCATTAATCTTGCTACCTACATTGACAGGTCAAATTACGGGGCCGATTCTATTGCTCGTCTATGTACTGCAGTAGTACAGGCCATATCTCCCAATTTTCAGACCTTGATATGGCTTAATATTCCACTCGATACTTAGCATAACTTGTCTGTTTAGTACATTATTCGAAGACCTCCTACTTCATGTCTCATCGGTATATACGACTAAATGACTTCATCTTTTCTTTTCGCCCCAGACGATGCGCAGTTTAGTACCGTGAATATGACCCAGCACTCCGCGCTGTGAATAGGACGGCATCACTCTGAGATCTAGAATGACGCAGATAGAGAGCCGACTCCTTCATATACATCCCTTTTTATGTTCTTCCGTTTAGGATCCAGTTGAAATGTCCCCGGAGATCTTGATCCTGTGGCGGAAATGCAGTCGCGTACCCGTCAAAGTCAATCAAGTATGCAAGAGCTACTCAACTCTCTATGGTATTATTTTATCAGAGAACTCTTAATTGATTAATTACGAAGCACCAATGGCACCAGGAAGACGCGCATCGTGGTGGTCATCACCTTCCCCCTCCATATACCACATTTGTTAAGGCTCTAACAGCACCTCGACAATCTTGCGTTTGGTCATTGCTTGATGCTGTTAAAGGAGAAAGAGCTACAACTCAGGGGGGGTGGGGTCATTGCGGCTCCCTGGTACGATTCATGTCATGCCCGCGACAGCTGGCCAATGTTTGGCTGCCGGGATGGTTGCTTCAAGGGGGACAATGCGCTGGATGTCCACAGGTTTTTTCAAGGCACGCTAAGCGCACACCCATCGGGGCTCGCAGCCCAGCCGTGACGACGTCAGTTTGTCCGGTTACTACTAGATGGAGCCCTCCGATACATCGGAGTTTCAGAAGAAAGATAGAAGCTGCTGACACGTGAATTTAGATAGGATAAATCGATCCTTTCGTCGCCTTTGCTCTCGGAAAATCGGCCCAGACGCTTCTTTTTTCAAGCTGGAGAGATCGTTCCAAGTGTCAAATACATTATTAATTGACTCTTTTCAAGGAAGCACTAATTGAGAACTGAATCGTGGGATACTTTTTCCGTCTTGGAAAGAATCCGTCTTTAGTTATATGTCTCCAGATTAGAAAGAATAATTCAGACAATAAAGCAATATCTACAACATTATCTTAATTATAAGCAGAATAATTGGGTTGAGCTTCTATTAATAGTTCAGTTTATCATCAATAATTTAAAAATGTAACCACCTACAAAATGCTGCATTTTGCAAATTTGAGAAGACATCCAAGAATGATCTGAAACTAAATTAAAAGAGAATATAGATCTGAGAAAGCTATAATTATAACTGTCAGACTAAAATAATTACACTTGCAAATTGCCAAAGATATACAGTAGGCTGAAGACCAAATAAAGCAATACTATAATTGACATTATAAGAATATGCCAAGCTTAAAAGAGAGAGAGAGTTTATCTTTAAAACAAATAAAAAATCAGAAAAATTTCAATTTAAAAACTACGCACAAAGCAAGCAACAATGATATGGTCTAATGGATACGGTCGAGCCTCGCGCGGTTCATAGCGATCTGGTCGTCCACATAATCGCTCTGAAAGGAAAGGTGTCAGCACGAAAATACAATGCAAGATATGGCTGTCAGTCACTGAGGGACTCACCTTGGCCATAATGCGTTTCCAGGTGCCTGTTCTGCTCGTCGAGCTCCCGACCAGTGGCACGAGCCAGCTGATTCATATATATGAGAAGGCACTCTTATCTATTAAGCAATAACGTCCTTGAGGAGAACGATTGACTTTCTGTCCTGACCTGAGACACGTCCGCCCAGTATGTCGAGGGCGACAGCATGATCGCCATGACCGTACCGAACAACCCGCCGACGCTGGTCGAGTTCGATTTGTTCGACGAGGGCATGACGCATCGACATACTGATAGAGGGACTCACGATCGGATGTTCCCCCACAAGGCCATCCTAATAGTGGTCCGAGGCCCGCCGTCGAATATCTTCGAGAATACTGACAATTAAAGAACTTTCTCAAGCTTGAGATCCTCGGAGTCATCAGACGCAAGCCATAGACACTTTGCAGCCAGCAACTTACAAACGATTTCGGGAATTGTTTTCTGAGTCTTTTCAGGGCGACTGATCTCCATTTCAAAATTGATACTTATATAATCCACTCGACAGTCGTCACCATCAGGATTTTCTAAATATAGACACGGCTGCACGGGCAAGTCAATACACAAGGAATCTTCTTCTTCTTCTTCTTAAGCCGTCGCTTCTTGGACTTTGCAGAAAACCCTTCGATGCCATGGAGCAACTACCAGCACACTTCAGGAACTCCCTAAACTCAACAGAACAATTGGGTGAGTTATAAGATTATCAATCAGGGAAACGGTGGCCCGATGCAGTATCCATCGCCCCTTTTTGCATCACTCGAAGGTGCAGCGATCATCCTCATTCATATATAGTGCCTTATCGAACACAAACGCAATATAGAGATCCATCAAGCGCTGTCGCGTGTCAGGCATTAGGTTTTATCTGTCAAAATTGCTAATTCTGCACTAATGGTGGTTCTAAGTTCATCCAGCCATAATTGACTGAGCTTGAAACTGTTCGTGTCGAGGATGGCAGTTTTCTCAACAGCGCTTTAGCTCTTAGCCAACAGCGATATCACCATCCTCTGCATCTTTACGCGTTCACAGCAAGCCTCTTTTATCTATCAATACCAGTGAGAGATTTCAGCTCCTCTTGTCCATTCTCCTTTTCTTATCTCAGACAGAGACAGGTACATATATAGCGGCGGGTATCAATCCCATTTTATGGAGTTGGTAAGCACTTACATCAGTAGTCAACGTAAATCCAGCAGAGAGTGATGCTAACATATACTAATCATCTAGAAAACTTCCATCAGGGTTGACAAGGAAATGCTCAAAGTAATTGAATAATATATCGTCCAAGGGGCCAAAATAAATTCCATTCAAAAGATCTCGCAAAGGAGACATACGGATGACACGGGGCATTCGCATACCACTTGCAAACAGGCTAATCATATATATAATCCAAAAAAAAACCACAACCGTCCGCCGCGTGGGCCGTTCTATTCTTCTACCATCCATACTCTCTCCTCTCTCTCTCTCTCTGTATTGCTCGTCATCCAGTCATCGTCATCGTGATCTTCTTATTAGAAACCCGACGAGATCGAGCTAGAGATGCCTAGAGATACGCTGACTCTCGAACCGAATCTAATCAGTCACATTTCGTTTATGTAGAGTACAGTACGATACGACTCCACTTTGTATGTACAATGTACAGTACATACATAAGTACTTTATTTATTATCAGGTAGCTTCTAAGTCCTCGCCTCTCTGGAAAAGCTTAGTGATTTTTTACTGAAACAAGAAAGCAAACTGAAAGATATATCTATCATACATACCTATTACCTATTAGTTACCTACCTACCTACCTACCTATCTACCTACCCATGTAGGAGTTAGTCCTACAGAACCAGAATCAGAACGCAGACTCCTATCCTCCTACACATCCATCCATCCATCCATCGATGTCTCACAAGCCCACACTACAGTGCTAGGAAGTATTATCCATATGTAAACGTATCATGCGGGCTCCAGTGGCCCGGATTCCTACCAGAGGGATCTAGCGCAGCTACGAGTACTGTGGTACTGTGTAATAATAAGCTCCAGTCCCGTCCCCTTGGTTGGAGCCTTGGATAAGGTATTATTAATTAACCTTGGAAGGTAGTCGCATTATTCCGGGGCGAGATCTTGGAACCCACGTGCTAGACCCTAGATAGATAGATAGATGAAAAGGTTATCTTATCATCACCGACTCTCAATACATACATACCATACCGGACGGAGGCATACTTCCGATGCGATCTACGGTTCTAACCCTAACTAACAGAACAGGTAAAGATGCATTCATTATATCATGAACAAAAGGATATCAAATAGATTTCTGACTAAGAGCTATTAGAATGGGTATAACTATGGCATAATGCCCGAGCACGAAACATATACCAAGGAAACAGAATAGAATAAGATACATGCCACAAACCCGAACAATTGGGTAATATGAGAGACGGGTATATGAAGATAGAAGAGTCACGATGAAAACCTCGCGGCGTTGCGCCGCTTCGCCTCCTCCAGCGCCTTCCGCAGCCGCTCCTGCTTCTCCTTCTCCGCATCGTCGTCGACGCTCCCCGGCGACGGCGCCGGCGCAGGTCGCGGACCCGGCATCAGGATCTCAGCCGGGTGGTCTGCGGGTATGCTCTCGTCGTCAATCCCATCCCCAGGCTCAGCCTCCGGCTCATCTCCACCCGGTCGACCCCAGGGCCCAGAGCCCGGGCCGGGCTCCTTGCCCATGGCCTCGAGCAGCTTGTCGATCTTGGCGCCGATCTCAGCTGGGCCTTTGCGGACGCTGTCCAGCTTCGAGTCGAGGTCGCGCTTGATCTTGGCGTCTTCCTTCTTCTTCTCCTCGTCCAGCCGGCGGAAGACGTCTGCGTCTGCGTTGGAGTAGCGCGCCTCCGCGACTGAGACGCTGTAGTCTGCATCGTTGAGCGTCGAGTCGGCGATCCCGAAGCTGCGGAGGACGGATTCCGAGTTGGCCCCGATAAACCTCACGAGGGCGGACACGGACCTCAGAATCTGCTCGACGTCGGACGGAGAAATACCGCTCGACTCGATCGTCTTCGCATCGAGTCTCCTCACCTTCGCAGAGATGTCGTCGAGGAGGGTCTGGTGCTCGCCCAGAACGCGCATGATCGCGTCGTCAAAGGCGTCCATGAGCCTGTTGGCCCGCTCGTCCCGTTCCTTGGCAGCCTCGAGGATGTTCCGCTTCTCCATCCGGTCGAATTCCCCGTCCAGCGCCTTGAGCGCGGGCGAATCGCCCAGGAAGACGAGCGGCCGCCGCTCCGCCTTCTTGCGCCGCCGTTCGCGGTCCAGGCCGATGTCGAGGCGTTTCCGGTAGCGGCGCTCCAGTTTCTGGTAGATGTCGATTACGATTTCCATCGTGTGCGACACTTGGTACTTGTCTGCTGTCGAGTCCTTGGTCCGGCTGCTTTCCGTCCCGAGCTGGTTGATCGCAAGCTCGTACTGGGCCTTGAGCGTGGTGATCTCGTCCCGCAGCCGCTTGTCCATAGGATCGAACACCTCCGCGATGAACTTGTCAAGTTCCTGTCGTTCCTCTTCCAGCTGCCTTCGCGCTTCGGTCTGCCGGAACTCCTCCTCCAGAGTGTTGATATCCGCGTATCCGATCTCTTTGTCGTTGAACAGCTTATCGATACGCCTTTCCGACTCTTCCTGCCGTGCGATCCGTTCCTTGTCCAACTTTGCACGCCGCTCTTTGGCTGACCGTTCCCAGTTTTCGACCGCTTCCGGGATGTAGCGGAAGTCGTCGGAATACTTTTCGATGTCTTTTCTGGTGGCAGCGTTCCACGGGCTCTCTGCGTCCTCGGGGAAGGGAGAAGGGATCAGAGAGCGCAGTTCGCCAATGGCGCCACCGGACCTGCCGTGTCGGAGGGACTCTGGCAATGGTGGAATAGCAGATGTACTCGGGTGACGCTTTCCGCGATAAGTAACACTCTTCTCCCTGATGAGTCCAAGGAATGTCTCGTCGTGCTCGTGCCGGGCGGGAGACGAACCCATGGTCCCTGCTCGCGCCCTGGATGTTGGCGCGGGTGCGTAGGACATCATACGTCCGCTCTCAGCAGACGCCTGCCGCAGAGCCGAGTACGCCTGATAAGCAGGGCGGTCGACGATGAGAGGATCGGATCCTCGCTGGGGCCCTTCCGTATAGCGGAAAGGGGTGTAGACTGGCTGCGGAGGGTTGCTTATCAGAGGGGCCATCGGCCGCGAGTTCGCCGTAGATGTAGGCGGCACTGAGATTGGCCGTGGAGAATGGCTAGCAGCGGCAGGGACCTTCAGAGTCTGCACAGGACGGGCGGATTGCGTAGCCACGGTGGCGGATCTGTGGAGGCCCAGGCTCGAGCTGCGTTGGGGTAGTGTCTGCACAGAGAGAATCGGCCTTCCTCCTGGGCTGTAGGAGCCAGACTCGTCTTGCATGTCATCTGAAGTTGTCGCGGTAATGGTAAATGTCTGAGCGCGCTTTTTATCGGCGTGCTCGCCTGGCTCCAGGGGTATCAAGCCTGATTCCACTTCTCCAATAGGCTTCTGCCCCGCTGAGGGTTCGCTCGACGCAGACTGCGGAGCGCCGGCCCCGTCTTTACCTGGCTCGATATTATAGAGAATCTCGCGCAGTTTGGTCTCCTTTGCCACGAAAGTCGTAAATATCTTGTATCGCTCTTCATCTGACTCGGCAACGGCCTCTTGCCGCAGCATCTTGACGTAGCGTTCCAGAGAAGATTTGGACCATGGGTCCAGGCCTTCATAGGGATCCGGAGCTTTGGCTCGTGCGGGAGCCGTCTCCGGGTTTGAAACGGGAGTGTCCTTTGGCGGTGGAGGCGGCGGAGGGGATTCGATGGGCGATCTTTCTTTCGAAGATGGCGGCATATGAGATTCAGTGGCAGATTCTTGGGCCGTAGATGTCTCAACGGCAGGCGACTGTCCCACGGTAGAGACCGAATCCGACTTATCGTTCGAATCGTTCGTCTGCATAGACGGCGATAGGGGCTTAGACCAAGCTTTGACAACATCGTCAAAGCTTTCAGGGCGGCCATCGGTAGATGCGGCGCTGGTCGTGGAATCAAGGGTATCTACCCGAGAGGGCGGAGCAGGAGGCGGCGTCGGCGTACCCTGCTTAGCCCCGGCTTTGGCAAGCTCGGATGGGGACGGTTTTCGAGGTATAGCAAACGGTCCGCCCGCTTGAGGAGGGGTCGGGGAGCTGGTCACCGGTGGAGAAATGGCGCTTTGGCTGGTTGACGCTGAAGTTGGGACAGCAGGCGAATGGTCCGCGGGCAGCTCTTGGGAGGTGCTCGGCTGCGGAGCATTCTCCTTTTTGAAGGGGAACGCTTCGGTGTCATCAATGTGCCCAGGTGCGGGAGAGAAATGCTCCCAGTCCGATGGGCCTCCGGCACCCAGCGCTGACGCACTGGGAGCGGGAGTACTCGAAGTGGACGTCGGGGGAGAAACATGGGCAGCAGCAGGAGCCTGCCCTGGTGGGAGCGGCGGTAGTGGACGGTCCGTCAGAGGGGACGTCTGGCCTTGCTGACCAGAGCCAGCCGCTGGAGCGGTGTAGTTCTGGCTGTGAGGGCCATAAAATGGCGGGAATTGAGCTGCCTGCGCCTGCGGAGCATAGTGATGGTGCTGCCATGCCTGCGCCCCCTGCTGCTGCAACTCACTCTGATAGCCCGGGGGAATGGGAGGCGGCGGCGGCGGCGGGAGGGCCTGATTGTTTGTCTGCTGCGACCCGTGGTCAGACTCTGCGGCCCATGGCCGAGGCTCCGCGATGCTGGCAGGAGGGCCTGGAGGAGCGGTCGACGCAGGCGGGCTGAGAGCAGGAGAGCTCGCCGCGGTCGACGTGTTCGACTGGCCCGTTGTGCTCGCGGGACGAGGCTATACAGATGCGATGGTCAGTGACGTCAAGGCAACGGGCAGGTATCAATCCACATACTGGCAACGGAGGCGGGGTCTGTCCATGGAGCTGCTGGTTATACCGCACCCCCCACTTGGACGTGTCGACGCCGAGCTTCCCCGGCAGAGGAGGCAGCGGCGCGTTGGTGTTGACGGTGGGATGTATCGGCCCGTAGGTGCTCGGGTTGTATGCGGGACCTGAATGCGGCGGCGGAGGAGGAGGGGGAGGAGGAGGGTGATGCCATGACTGCTGCTGGCTCTGCGGATTCTGCGGCGCTGGCGACAGGCGCCACTCTGGCTGAGGAGGGCCGGGAACCCGCTGGTGAGGGCGCTGAGGATGGTTGGGAGACGGTTGCGAGCCGTACATGCCTGGAGTTGCGGTTGGGGTCAGCGACTCTGCGTACGGCGCTGGTGGAACGTGTTCTGTTTCTCGATACTCACGGGGATGGACGTTGGAGGCCCTGGACGAGGAGCGAGGACGCTTGGTCTGCTGACCAGCCAATGCAACGTCCCGTGCAGAGGTCGATATCGATGAGCGCTGCACCTGCGCCGCTGACGGCGACTCACGCGGTGTTGGCTTCAGGCGATCGGGCGAGAGAATAGATGCCGAAGTAATTTTTGACGAAGACCGCAGGCGGCACGCTTAGGACGCGCCCTCACATCAACGACGAGCGAGGGAGATGGGCAGCAGGCCTGCAGATATCAGGAGATCGCAACGCCGCGCACAGCCATCTGCGGCGGAGCAGGAGATTGCGACGGCGGCGGGGCCGTCCTGCTTGGCGTGCGATGGAGATCTCCGCAGGGCTGTGCAACATCTGCGCCATCTGAGATCTCCATCGTCTGCCGATCATGCACTGCGGTGGAGCGCGTTTCGACTTGAGCGTTCCTGAGGCCATCCGCGTCCAGGTCTGGCCGCTCTGGACGTGGGCGGTTTTGCGCCAGGCATCCAGCTTCTGCCTGGGTCTGTGTACCTCGCACTGCAGTGCTTGCCTTGGTGGCTTGTCTTGCACCTGATATCCCAGTGCTTTTTACGCTGCATGATTTACAGATCTGGAACCTTCAAGAAGCTTAAATCGCAGCCGCCATGGCTCCGAGACCAGACGACCAAGGGTGCAGCCTAGAAAGCTCCACCCTCCCCCTTGCTGTGTTCCAGTCCTCATTGGGCAAGATTCTGTTCTCTACGTCGATATAATATAATCAGACCTTCGTAATGCGCTTCCCAGTAATGCTGAGGGAGAAGTGGTCCTGCTTTCGCCGTTGAAGACTCGGGTACTGGGAACAAATGGGTTATTTAAATAAAGGACCTTAAGATCTCGAGGAAGTAGACGGAAGCGATGCAGAGATTGTCACCGACAGCCCTTAGCTTTATCCACGTGTACCTAAAATCCGTTAGCAATGCACTTTGCAATTCTACGTTCTGCATTTCAAGTCTTCGGAAGAACCTGTCGCCAACGACACCTTTCCAGATACTTTCGAAGTAAATTTTCTCAGTGTTCGACTGCATGTGCCCTGATGAAGGCTGCACGATCAACACACGAATTCGCAATTCGACAAACATCCACTTTGACCGAGAAAGTAGGCACACACTTACTCAGCACTATACCTGAACAGGACGGCCAGTACCTGCCTTGTAACCATGACGTCGCTTGATATATCCTAAAGCCTGTGCCCGATTTCATTAGCTACATAGGTCATCCCTCGCTGATTAGGACTGCCTACCTTCCAGCAAAACTAAACAGACAACGGTGATATCTCCTGCTCCTCTCCGTCACAGTAGGAAATATGTAGTCCTGATCATGAAAGAAAAGCTGAGCAAGGCGCAGCTAGTAGACAATAGATACAGTGTCGAACAATGCCCTCGACTACCGATGAAAGGAAAGAAGGAGAAAAAGACAGAGCCATTCTATTTCAACATTTCATAAATAATCCAGCTACGAATCCCAGATAGATCGAGCGGGATCACCGACGGACAGGACAGAGCAATACCTTCTATCTACTCAAGTAGCATCATCCTTCCTTCATCCCATTGGCACATTCTTTGTCTCCAGCTTCCAGAAATAGCCACATCCTCTCAAAATCAACATAAAACACAGAGAAAGCAGGTAAATCGGAATCCATTGACATTTAAGAAATGCCCTAAATACAGCACATCTATTCTATCCTATTCCCGGCTCAAAGAAACGGTCGACAAAGAATCTTTGACAGCTCTACCCACGGGCGCGTTTCAAATTTACAACTTACTCCCTACTTCCTACCGCATTCAGCTTCAATCTGCTCAGCACATGTATACTATATTCAGCTCTGGTATTTCCTCTATTTGAGACGGGCATTAATTAAGTGTACTTACTCAGTTCACCAAATATGAGCGAAGGGGCTGCTATTGTTACTTATTCTGTTCTGCTTATTCGTTGTTTCTTTTGCCGTTTATATTCCATTCATTCAGATGGAATGTCTTTGTCGCTATTTATTCCAGTTCCTTTTTTTTTTTCCTTTTTTATGTGGATCAGAAAGGGGTCTCCGCAAGTGTCGTTGTAAGGAGATTCTGCTCCTTTTCAATCGATTGCATTCGCCCCCCCTTTCTCCTCCCTCAATAGACCGAGAACTTGTCCTCTTGCTCGTGGATTGCTTTTTTCACGGATTTTTCTTTTCTTTTCCTTGCGTGTAGTATTGATTTATTCGTTGATTTGACGACAAACGAACATAATTTGCTCTCAGCATACATGTCATACATATCTAGGAAGGAAGATCGAAGAAGAACATCCCATCCTACGAGCGTGAGAAAGGAAAAAACAAATGCTACCCCGCCGACCCGAAGACGTCTGGCGCCAGAAACCGCCCGACGACACCATCCACCCGCCCGCGTTCCCCGACCGACCGGACCTCTTCGACGAGGTGGAATGGGGCCCGTTCGTGACCCCCGACGAGGCCAGGCTCGCCTACCGTCTGTGGTCCCTGCCCGATTCCATCCTCTCGGAGGACGCGAACATGCACGCCGGGGAACACCCGTACCCGCGTCCGGACACGGCGATCGAGGCGAACAGCCGCGACATGGAGTGGCTGGGGCAGAATGTCTACGAGCACCTGCTGCGCACGCACGGGCGCCCGAAGACGGAGGAGGACTGGGACGAGCACGCGCAGATGAGGCTTGCGGAGGATGGGAGGACGTGGCGGGGTTGGTCGTATGAGGAGATCTTTGGGATTGAGGAGGATGATGATGATGGTCAGCAAGACGATGGCGGCCAGCAGAACGATGGCGGTGGAGAAGACGAGGAGGACGACAGTGATATCGTTCTGATCGAGGGGTATAATGTCCTGACAGCGCGATACTGGACAGTCTTCAGGCTGCAAGAGGAGCTGGAGAAACGCGGACTCGACAAAACAGGCAAGTCGGCGGACCTTCGTAGACGACTCTACGACTACGAGCTGCGGGCACGGCGAGAGGAACGACAGCAGCAGCAGCAGCAGCAAGTCGCAGACGAGGCAGCCGAGGCAGACGAAGACAAAGGCAGCCTTCTGCCACGGACCGACCTATCCCCCTGGGGCATCCAACGGGGAAAGAATGACTACATGCTGAAGGTCGCGCGGCATAAACGCTTCACGCCGCTCGACATGTACACCTGGGCTATCTCGCTGAGCCCGTATAACCCCACGTACTGGGTAAGCCGGGCCTATCTCTTCTACCAGATGGGATATCTCGATCTGGCGCTCGGAGACGCCCACCGGGCGCAACTTCTCTGCGAGGTCCTGGCCAACCCTCACGACAGGAATCGCCAGCCCGGGCTGTATGCCCGGATCTGGCACGCCATCGAGCAGCATTTGCTGCTGATCCCGCCGACGCACGGGAAGCGTTCGCCTGCTGTCCCCAGACTGCGCGAGCCCAACGGGGTCAACTACTTCATCCCGATTCTCCGGAAGATACTGCACAACATCATCAGCCTCAGTCTCAAAGCCCTGCAGTGCTGGTCAGACTACGAGCACATGGAAGAATACCTGACGCAGAGGCTGCAAATGCCATACCGCGATAAGACAGCGTTCCAAAAGCGGCGGGAAGAAACGAAGGATTTTGTCCATTTTGCGCGCACGGCGCAGGCCAGCGACGGATTGCTCTTCTTCTATGAGAGGCAAGCGGGAAGCATCAGCGGGAGACCATACCCCTACAGCGCCAGGGACGTGGACCGGACAAGTGAGCCGTTCCTGGAGAAGCTCAACCGCGAACTGGTCGGAGACAGTCAACTCCCGTGGAAGCGGTGCGAGGTGAGACGGAAAGACGGAACGACGGACGAACTCGCCGTGTATGCGACAGTGGATATCCGGCCAGGAAAGATCATCTACGCAGACGAGCCTTCCATCAGGGGCCATCTCAACATCAGCAGACTGAGGGACGTCCAGGGAAACAATAAGAGCAAGCCCAGACGGTGCGAAAATTGCCATAGGCCAGTCAGAGTCGACCTCGACGATGTCATTCGCAGCAGAGGCCAAGCCGAGAAAGAGGCAGTAATCAACGGAGAACGTGCAGACGCATGTGCCTGCGCGCTCGATACAGACGAACCGATCTTCTTCTGCCCTGAAGATCCCGAAAACGTGGAGAACTCCGGGAGGGAAGGGAGGAAGACGTGTCTGCAGATCGCACGGGAGCTGTATCACTTCCGTGCCTGCGGGAGAAATTGGAAATGGCTGCACGATGCGATGCGGCCAAACTGGAACAAGCACCGTACCGGGACGGAGAGAGGGCCGACGCATCTCACACATAACAACGAAGCGCACGGCACGCTTCTGAGCCTGCTCCTCCGGGAGGTGTTCGACATCACGCTGCTCAGGCGGGAGCGCAGTGGGAACCCCAACCTGCTCGCGCACGAGATCGACGAACTGCTCCCGCTACCGGGCGAGGAGCAGTGGGCTCAAGACCGGTTTCCCTTCACGCTCGCCGCCAATATCAAGGTTCCGTTCGACATCCTGCTCCGTCTGGGGGTCGACATCTTCCGCGACCTGACATTCGACACGTGGGTCATCCAGACGGTCCTGAGAAAGCTGCTCCTCAGCGTCGTGCCGTGGGACGAGCATCGTCGAGGAGACGGCGATCGCATCGACGACACCCGCAACAAGCTCATCGAAACCTCACAGACGCAGATCGAGATGTTGAGCAAAAACCAAGACATTCTGAGCTCCCACGACCCGTCGTTCCGCGCCCTGTACCTCTTCCCGGGGTTCGCCATGTTCAACCACACTTGCCGCCCTCACAACAACGCGGACTGGGGCTTCGACAGGGCCATCCCCAACCGCATTGTCGTATGGGCGAGCAGACCCATAGCGCGAGGCGAAGAGATCCGCATCGCATACCGCGATGGACAGATGTCGGGCGACACCGCACTGCGGCTGCTGGGGCGGGACTGCGACTGCACATTGTGTGCAGAAAGAGCTCCCCGCAGGGCCTCGGTCGACTATGACGAACCAGACTACTTTACCGCTTCACTGGAGTCTTCCCAGAGAGACAGCGATGCGAGCGGGGACGGTGAAATGACGTCGGAAGAACCAGAGCAGGGAGCCAGCAAGAGGGCGTCATCTGTCAGGATAGCGAAGGGGGCTAAGGGTCAGACTGGAACGAAACAGACGAAAGGAAAAGCACCGGAGACCAGGCCCACCGGGAAAGCAACCAAACGAAAGAGAGCACGAGTGGTCGAGGACGAGGACGAAAGTGAGGACGACAGCGAGCCGCCCGCTAGACGAGCGAATGCAGCGAGGCGAGCCCGGGTCTCTGACGACGAAGATGAGGATGGAAGTGAAAGTGAAGACGACGACGACGACGAAGCAAGAGCCAGCAGACCACCGACCACCAGGGTGAGATTCAAAGTCGTCGACCGGCCGCCACCACCGTGCTGGAGACCCGTTGGGCCCGAGGAGGCCGTAGATATTACATGGAAGAGAAAGCGGACGGCACGGACTGAGCAGGAGCAGCAGCGAGAGCAACAGCCCGAACAGGGCCGGGAAGAAGAAAACCAAGCATCAGAAACCGAAGGAGAAGCAAGAAGGAAGAAGCGCAAGAAGAAGAGGAAGAAGAAGAAGAAGAAGAAGGGCATGAGCAAGAATGTGAAAATCAAAACCGTCGATTGTTGATGCATTCATTCATCCATTCATTCGAGTATTCAATGTACAGTACCTTTGCAAGAAATTGTCAGCAGTCTTCCGACGGTCATTTTTCCGTTTCATTTTTTATGCATTTCAGTTTTTGGAGGTGTCATCTCCGGGGTATGCATAATATGATATGATATCACTAGCGTTCGTCTGCAAGCCAAATCCAATCCAATAATCATGGAGTTTTTTTTTGATTGATAGTCGTACGGCAGGATGCCAAGATCGAACATCCCGTCCACCAACTAGATCGCGTCGTTCCAAATAAGGTGCTGACCTCGATCTCCGTACATCCACTGCGTTTGTGCATCTGTGTAGCCATCCAGCCTAGCATGGGCGGACTCGTAACAAAACAAACGTTCCCCCATCTTCTGATGGGAGCACTCCATAACGGTAAGGACACCTGCTCAGAATGATGGCCATCACGCTCCTCAAGAACAGGAACGGCTGAACCAAACCATGGCCATACCACGCCAAACACGTGCCACGGACTTAACGGAGATAAGCATCTCTAACGCCCGCCGATGTAAGACCCCGCCATCATGGGTCCTGTACTCCGTAAGCAATCTGCATATAGCCAGTTACCATTTCGTCCGACGATACGAATGTCTCCGCAATGTGGATATTCCCCGAATCCCCGCCCTGGAACGGGCGCTTAATTATTAATAATCACAGCCATGCCATGAGGTCACAGTCACCTGTCACCTTCGCCCGGTTCGGTTCGGATCGGCCGGAGTCAGGGTAGAGTAGTCGACAGCTTCTCCTAAAACGGCTGGAAAGCCTGTAACTTGGTTCCGCTCTCCATGATAATTCTGATTCCGTCACGTTCCAATCCGCTGCGTGTGGGGCTTGGAGTTCAGTACTGTACCTAACCGCGGAGTGCTCCATGTAACGATGTATGTAATCGAGGTGGAGCTATCCACCTAGGTAGGTAGGTACCTATATATACCACGTAGGAACTTGGAAGGTATATATACGTCGCCGTGACCTGTCCTGCTCCTTTCTTCTCAGACCGGAAGTTTCTCCGGTAGCTGTACGTGTACAGTACTACTTAGTCGTACGCTGTACAGTACATACATTCCTCCCTCACCTCATTGATAGAACTACCACCACCACTACTTCTACTAGATCAATCAATTCCATCAAGTTCAAAAACACTTACAAGACAAGACAAGATGTCCCTCTTCCAGATCCCCCCCGAGCCTAAGACCCTGCTGGGCCGGCACCGGCCCCTGGCGCCCTCGGCGGCCGTCAAGGTCAGCCCGCTGTGTCTGGGCACGATGAACTTTGGGGATGCATGGTGAGCAGCGCCTGCGGTGGCGACGAACACGTCGCCAATAATGGATCCGGGCGGATTGTGCTGACAGGCTGGCTCCAACAGGAAGGACTTCCTCGGCGAGTGCGACAAGAAGACGGCGTTCGAGATCCTGGACTACTTCTACGAGAACGGGGGGAACTTTATCGATACGTATGTATCCCCCCCTCCCTCCCCCTCCCCATTACACACACACACACACACATACATACATACATACATACATACATATATATATATATATATATATATACACTCAGCTAACGCTGATGCTGACTGAAAACAGAGCCAGCAACTACCAGAACGAAGAGTCCGAGCAGTGGATCGGCGAGTGGATGGAGACGCGCGGGGTGCGCGACCAGATCGTGCTGGCGACCAAGTACACGACGGGCTTCCGCACGCACCGCCGGGACGCGGAGATCCAGTCCAACTTTGTGGGCAACAACGCCAAGAGCCTGCGCGTGTCGGTCGAGGCGAGCCTGCGGAAGCTGCGGACGGATTATATCGATCTGGTGCGTTTCCTCCTCCTCCTCCTCCTCCTCCTCCTCCTCACCTGGCTGGTTTTGTTTTGTTTTGTTTTTGTGTCTGGGGGATCTCCGTGTTGGGCTCCACATGTGGTGCTGGCTGTGGAGAGAATGATAGAAGAGCATGCTAACGCAGGATGGTGATAGCTGTACGTCCACTGGTGGGACTTTAGCACCTCGGTCGAGGAGGTGATGCAGTCGCTCAACCAGCTGGTGGTGGCGGGCAAGGTGCTGTATCTCGGCGTCAGCGACACCCCGGCCTGGATCGTGAGCAAGGCGAACCAATGTATGTTCCCCCCCTTTCCCTTATTCCCCCCCCTTATCGGACAACGACTGACTGACGACAGACGCCCGCGACCACGGCCTCCGCCCCTTCTCCGTGTACCAGGGCCGCTGGTCGGCGGCGGTGCGCGACTTCGAGCGCGAGATCCTGCCCATGTGCCAGGCGGAGGGGATGGGCCTCTGCCCGTGGGGGGCGCTGGGCGGCGGCAACTTCAAGACGGAGGCGCAGCGCGCCGAGATCGAGCGGACGGGGCACAACCCGGGGCGCAAGATGGCGCCGCCGTCGGACGCGGACATTGCCGTGTCGAGGGCACTCGAGCGCGTCGCGGCCCGCCACGGCGACGGCGTGCCCATCACCAGCGTCGCGCTGGCGTACGTCGCGCGCAAGGCGCCGTACGTCGTGCCCATCGTCGGCGGGCGCAAGGTCGAGCACCTGCGCGGCAACATCGAGGCGCTGGGCCTCGAGCTCTCCGACGAGGACGTCGCCGAGATCGAGGCCGCGTATCCCTTTGACCTGGGCTTCCCCCTCAACTTCCTCTTCCGCGGCCAGGTGCCGCAGCAGGCCGGGCCGGAGCATGTCTTCTTGATGAACGTCACGGGGCACTACGACTATGTCGAGGGGCCCAAGGCGATCCGGCCGAAGAAGAAGTGAGTGTCTCATGTCTCGGTAGAGTGACAGTGAATGGATATAGCGAAACGAACGCAACGATCCATGAACAAGTACATCATGCGAAACATGTATAAAATAAGGAATTCACAAGTCCCAGTCAGTGACAATGTGCAAGAGAGTTAGACAATCATATATTTTCGAGATTCCATCTATGCGTACACATACACAGCAGATAACGACAGAGCCAGTAAAGTACACGTGACCACGTCCAAAGGCTCAGCGTCAACCGTCCACACCGTAAGAAACAGGAGTGCATCAAACAAAAAAGGGGAAGAAACAAGACAGGAAAGGTTTAAAACTCCAGACGAAGTCGGGACTTCAAGATCCCAGGGTAGTCATCTAGTTCATCACGCGCAACCTCCGGCCCATCTTCTCCAGCTCGCCGATGATGCCTCCGCCGGCCAGGCTCCACTTCTCGCCGACCCATTCCTCCGTCACCCGCTCGCGCAGGATGCCGCTGAGGGCGAAGTACTCCATGAAGCCCCGGGCCTCCTCCCGGGTGAGCCCGCCCAGGGTCTGCAGCTCGAGCGCGCCCTCCTTGGGCGAGGTCGGCTTCGCGCCGTCGAAGAGCTCGAGCACGCGCTGGTCCACGGCCGCGTACGGGTCTGGACGCGGGAAGTCCGGGGACGACGGGTCCACGCCGGCCTGGCGGGCCTCCATCTGCTTGAGGGCGACGTTGAAGGTGTAGACGGTGGGGTTGTTCGATGCGGAGGTGGAGTACAGCAGCAGACCGCCGTTGGGCAGCGTCGGCTGGGCGCCGCCGGGCCGGAGAAGGGAGAGGAAGTGCTTCACGAACACGAGATCATGGGCGTGGATGGGCTTGAACTCCGCGCTGCGGTACTTGGAGTCCATCATCCAGTGCGCCAGGCCGTCCACGGTGATGACCATGGGCGGGCGGGGCTTGAACTGCTGCTCGTTGATCGCCGGCGCGGTTGCGGTGAGTTCAGCCCACAGCGCCTGGAAGACGGGCCACGAGATGGACGGGTCCTCGACACCCAGCCTGGCCAGCTCCTCCAGCGTCATGTTGGGGTGCAGAGACGACTTCAGGGCCGGGTGGTTCTGGGAGATGTGCAGGCCGGAGAGAACGTCCTTGTTGGCCGTGACGGTCCGGTTCAGCAGGTCGGCTGTCGCATTGTTCTGGACGTACTGGGTGGGCTGGGTACCGGGCAGAGGAGCATAGGCAGTGTGTGCAATGACGAGATCTTGCGCTATACACCAGCACTCAGGTTAAAACTAGGGCAACCGGTGAGAAGAGAATAGCAGTAAGAGGTTGACTTACTCTCGGGCACGGTGATGACGACCCATTTCCTAAGGAACCCCATCGCCATCGCCTGCAGCAGGTGCACGCTCTTTCCGGTCCCCCTCATGCCGGTGATGATCCGCTTGAACACCTTCCCCTTTTCGGGGCCGTCACTGTCAATTCGCTCGAACAACCTGCCAATCTCCAGCGTCTCCCGTCTCATGACGGTTCCCGGCCGGCGGAATATCGACCAGCCCTGGTGGGGTTTGAACGCCTGGACCGCTCGCAATTGATCCAGCATGGGCACGGGGAGCCCGACGACGGAGCCGCGGAGTCGCCAGTCGACCATGGTCTCGACCGACAGGTCCTGCATGCCGGGAACCTCGAGGGCGTTGGGGTTGCTGAGGACGATGCGCTTGCGCAGGGCCTTCCTCTCTCCGACGGCCGGCGGCTTGGGCTTCTCGATCGGCTTCTTCTTCTTCATCCGGGCCGACTTGGCCTCTCGGTACTTGGGCGGCTCGGCATTGGACTTCTTCTTCATCATCGGATTCATATACCGCGGCGTGGACGTGTGGAAGCACGCCGCCGCCGTCCGCGGCACCCCGGACGACGGCGGGGGCAGCAGCAGGGCTCGAGGCGTGGGACGGAGCCTCGAGAGGCAGCTCCAGCAGAAAGGGGAGACCATCTTGCTGGGGAGACAGCGGGGCTGCTGGGCCAGCAGGGGACGGTCAATGGGACTGCTGTGCAGCTGGTCGTGATATCGCTTTTCGGCTCGAGCGAGACGGAGGAGGTCGACGAGCAAAAGATTCCTTTCCTGCGTCCCGGGCGGGAAAGGCCGCCGCGCCGCCTTTAGCGAGCCCCGGCCCGCTGCTTAGGGCGGCGTTGCAAAAAGTTCCCAAACCGCCCAACTTTTTTTTTGTAGATGCTATCGGTATAGCATCTCACGCTGCACCTGCACAACACAACTCGCAACGTCTCTAAAATCGCGAGTTGCAGTCGCAGCCATGTCCACCGCCGAGACGGCAGAAACTGCGCCGGCAGCAGAGGCTGCTGCTTCAAAGCCCAAGCCAGAACGACTGTGAGTGCTCCTCCCACGCGCAGTCATGTGCTTGTTTTATATAAATTATAGAGATGAATACAAAAAATTACTGACATGATGGAAATCGACAGCCCCGTGACGGTCTCCAAACCGTCCCCCTACACCTTCGACCTGGGCTACCTCCTCGCGCAGGACCCCAACCCGCTCGAGCTGCCGCCCTCGGTGCCGCTCAACGACGCGCTGAAAGCCACCGCGCGCGACGGCGCCCAGTGCCTCCTCAACCAGCTCCTGACCACCTGCCCCATCACCTCCTCGGCCAAGGACGGCGTGCTGCTCACGCTCCCGCCCAAGACCACCCTGCTCCCGCGGCACAAGCCGCTGCCCAAGCCCAAGCCGCCGACCAAGTGGGAGCTGTTCGCGCGCAAGAAGGGCATCGGCAAGTACAGCCACAAGCCGGGAGCCGCGCTGGCGGACAAGGAGCGGCGCAAGAAGCTCGTGTACGACGAGGAGAAGGGCGAATGGGTGCCGCGCTGGGGCTACAAGGGGAAGAATAAGGCCGGCGAGGACGACTGGCTGGTCGAGGTCGATGAGAAGCAGTGGAAGAAGGAGGAGGAGCTGATCGCCGAGGGCAGGTCGATCCGGGGACTGTCCCGGTCTGAGCGCAAGGCGAGGATCAAGAGGAACGAGAGGAAGATGAGGGCGAATGAGAGGAGGGCGAGGAAGGCTGCTGCTGGAGGAGGATAAAAAAGACGACGCGCTTGGCGGGGCTGGAGAGTTATTAGGGAGGTGGATAATTTTGAGGTTCCAGCGGTGGTTTTTTCCTTATTTTTTACAGGGATCCGGGCTCTTCTTTATTATTATTTCGAGGCGTTGGATTTGGAGTCTGGTCGCTTTTTTTTTTTATTTTGGAGGCTGTACAGTTGTGGAGGGATGTAAAATTTCATGCCCCATTCGGTTTACGGACCCGTCACGACTTGCGCGGCGCCTGCACACTGCAGTCCGCCGAATAAAAGTGCTCTTTCTACTGTCTCCTGGACAAACTACTTTCCAGCGGCGGAAAACGACCGTCCCAATGACTGCTTGATTGGTCTGATCTGTTATCTATCGTACACTGCAGCGGACTGTCCCGCGCGGGAAAAATGTCAGCACGAGGAGCTCCCTCGGTGGAAAGAAAAGTTCCAAGCTGTCCCGAGCCTGGGACTAGATTCGGAACTGTAAACTCAAGGGTAGAAGAAGAACATATGTATCGAGAGCGGGACAAAAGGGCAGGACACAAGGATGATGGAGCGCTGCCAAAATCCGCGAGCGATGCAAAGAAGAAAAAAAGAGCATGGTGCAGAAACACATGGAATGAAACTGAATAGAAGACAGAGGACCTTGACGCCAAACATGCCCAGTGCACAGACGTTCCAAAGATTGCAAGGGTCGTGAGAGCCAACAAGCAGAAGGTAGACAGCAAAAGGAGACAAAAAACATACGAAATGAAGTAGGAACTGCAAAGCGAGTTTCAAACCCGGACATGTAGATCGGAGAGAATGTGTACGTTCAAAAGAGCATGAAACCCATATGACCGGGAGGGGAATAAGCCAGGAGGAGACGAGGAACCTGAAAGGGTGTGATGAAGGTTATTCAACCGATAGGAAACCGAATGCAAGCGCAGGCTGCGTCTATCCACAGATCGATCCGGAGATCAGAAAATGTAGATCTGGAATGGAGATGAAAGGACCATTAAAAGGTTTAAACTGAGCTTAATGGACAAGAAGTCCAGCACAACTCGAATAATAATGGTCATGTGGAAGAAATATGTTTGCCGATGGTGCAAACAAGCCCAAGGGGACTGTAAGGCTGAGGTCTGACGCCAAGCACCAAGCCCAGTAGTGGACTAGATCTTGATCGGCGAGAGTGGGGGGCCAAGCTCCGGAAGCTGAGAAGGAGTCCTCGTATGGCTGCTACTCGTCTGGCTGCTCTCGAGCTTCTTGGGAGGCTTCTTGCGCCCCTTTCGGCTTTCTGGTCGGCGAGAGGCCTCGTCGGGCCGGCCAGGTTCACTGCTGCTGGAAGACGAGATGGCCCGGTCATTGAAAGCCGAGCTGTGTGCCAACGCCTGTTCGGCCTCCATCTCCTTCTTGAGCCACTCCTTCTCGGTCCAGCATCCCTGCCAGCAGTTCTTCCAATCGCAGACGAGGAACTGGAAGCAGAAGCCGTCGATTTTCATGCAAGGCTGGAAGCAGATGCAGAGATTGCGGTAGTCCATTTTGTTCTGATCTACATACGAGTGGAGAAGGTTCAGATGGCATGTGATCGCGAAGAGGAGATAGTAATTGTACGGGGGAAGCTTCGAGAGCTCATCTTTCAGCATCTGCGGGACCGTAGTTGCGCCCTCACACTCCGCAGCGATCCTAGCTTGCGTCTCCTTGGGGAAGAGTTCGTCGGGTAATTCACGCAGCCACGCCTTGAACATGGAGCCGATCGTATTGATATCGTAAAGGTCGGGCTCGTCGAAGAGGTTGATGTCAAGCTCTGCAAAGCTCCAGTAAGCCGGAGAATCGCTTTCGATGTAAAAAGTGATAGACCTACCAGTGTCAAATCGCCGCTGCCAATGTTTGACTTCCTTGCCGCTTCCGGGGACGCGGTAAAGACCTTCCTCCTCACACCCCCTGAAGTTCAGGTAGCTGGTGCCTTGTCAGCAACAATACTCCTTTTGGAACAGGTAAATCGACAGGTAGACTTACTCAATGCAGCGATAGGGCAGGGCGGGCATCCAAAACTCCGTCTTGTCCTTGCAGTCTTCCAAGCGTTTTGATATTCTGGTGCGTCGCGTCTGCTCGATGAGCGGAAGATTGATGACGGAGCACACGTAGTTGTCGTCGGTGACCGGTTCGCGCTCGTTGGTGCTGCCACTCCTCGTGATCTTCCCGAAGAGACCTTTACCCGCCTTGCCAATGCGGTCCGCGGCCTCGGTCGAAGACTGCTTGATGTTGTTGAACAGGGCAGCCGAAGCCTCGGAAACCTGACTCAGAGAAGCGGAAGCCACCAGTGCCGGGCCGTATGTCTTCTCTTTTCTGCCGGCAGCGCCTCCATTCTCGGTAGGACGATCGGCAGAGCGGTTACGGACAATGGCGTTTCCACCCTCCTTCACAGCCCGATCCTGATTTGAGGGAGCGGTCTTCGGAGGCCCCTCGGCTTCTTGCTTGGTATTCTCTTCTACCTTCGACAGTCCGGTTGTCGGGCGCCGAATCAAAGTTGGCCTGCAGGATTCATCCACTTTTACGGACCGTGATCGCGTCAGGAAGTTGGGGAACCGAGGCTTGCTCTTCTTGGCAGTGACGGCGCGGGCCTGGTCAGGCTCCAGGGCGGCCTTTTTACTGTCCTGTTCCGCACTCCGATCCTCCGAATCTTCGCCTAACAGAAGCCAGTAAGCACGACTTGCAAAGCTACACAGTAGGGGCGAAACCTCTCACTCTTTTTCCGTTCCGAAAGGTCAGTAGTGGACGATAGAAGATCCGGGGTCGAGCCGTGACTCCTCGAGCCATATATGCTTCGATCCTTTGAGCTGCTACGGCTTTTGTTGTCTCCCGAGGTACCCAAGCCATCTGACGTGTGGATCCTGTGCGAAGACTTGGACGCTTTCAGGTTCAAGAAGAACGATCGCGAAGCGTCACGGCTGTGTTTCGGAGAATCCTTGGGGGAGGGAGGATATTGCGGAATCGCAGTGAGACTCGGTGTTAGAGGGGGGTTCGGAGATTCATCGGGTCTGATATTCGATTGCTGCGTGACAGGTCGGATCGTGGTCCCTTTCGTCAATGGGGAACTGGGAGACGACTTGGGAGAGTGGGGGGTCAGGGAGCTCTGCCCTTCCGAGCTCGTCGCGCCCGGGGTCAGTGGAGATGCGTTGTTCTTCCCGGCCTTGTCAAAGGCAGCACTCAAGTTCAGGTTGGGAACAATCGAGTGTCTGGTGGGTGGCATCTTGGAGGAGACTCCGGCTGCGGGGCGGGTGGATGTAGTAGGTTGCGATAGGAATGGGAGATAGGTGGGAGTCGTAGCCCGAGGTCACACGAGTTCGACACGTTCCGGACCGAGCTGCTCTGAGGAAGTATGGTCAATGTCACTGCTGGATAGACGAAGGAGATAGAGCAACGGAACAGAGCTGTAGTCCCGCAATTGGCCCAGTCCAAGTCCAAGAGACAGTCCAGCCATGTGCAGCAACACTTGATGAACTCGTACCTTTCATTCAACAGCCAACTGCAGAACGGGCCAACCGTGTGGGCCTCTCACTATGCAGCGAGATCTCTCAGTAAAACTGTCACTGAGACCTCACCCAACCTCAAGGGTCTGCAGACCTTTTGGAGAGATGGGAGGGTTCGGCCACTGCAAGTGGCTGGTGAGGGATGACCGCTCAAGCGACCAACGTGGATTGCGAAAGATTTCGGAGGATTCGATCTGAAAGATGTGATCGGTCAGAAGAGAATAGGTGACACAGCCGCGAGTGTCAGGCAGGACGAGAACGTCGTGGGAGCACAAGCAGGCTGCGGGCGACCAGGGGGGGCAGACGATGCGGAGATGCAAGGCAGGGCAGGGGTTTCATAAATAGCAAAGGGGCTCAATAATAATAATAAATAACATGAGTGTTTTCCAACAATTAACCAAGAGTACATTATTGTTGTCAATCACCCTTTGTACTGTCAACCCTCGGGTTCACGCAGGGCTCCTTGCTGTGAATTGTCCCGCAGAACAATGAAGACCCGGCTCGCCTTGGGGGATGTGGTTGTGATGGAGGACACGAAGCACCACAACACTCACCACGCTGTGTCCGGCATGGTATTCTTCGATACGCTTCCCTCCTTCCGTCCTACTCGCGACTCTCCTCTCCAATCTCCGTTATTTCGATCTCTCTATTCACCCAGTCCGCCAGGCGCCAGGTCAGCGGAAAACCACCGCACCGCGAAGGCACTGCACACACTGAGACTCGGTCGGGGGGGAGAAGGGGGGACAGGGAGCGGCAATAATGAGATTGCGGAGGAGCGCACAGGAGGTTGAGGAGTCCGATAAACGGCCTACTGTTAGTGGGCAATGAAGGGTCGAGCAAGGACTGTGCTGGTGTGCTCTGGCGTGGTATCTCCCCAAAACGGGCGGCAGGCAGGAGAGGAGCGAACGCTTCGAGACCAGTCAGACTCGACACTCGCAGCGACGATGCGTTCCTCCTGGGTAGCGCTATGCAGGCGCGGCTGTGTGTCAAGCTAAGAGGCGTCCGTTTTAAGGGGAACAAACGGTGGGGAGGCCTGAGTTGGGCTCCGGGCGGAGAGGGACGCTGGCGACACACAGACACAACCCGTCAGATGTCGCGAGCTACGGGGGCGCCATGCCTGTTCGGAACCGTAGATCAGATCCGATTTGGAATCGAGGAGAAGGCCGCGGACGACGCGCTTTACCCAAAGGGCGAGATGGGCGTGTTTCTGCGGCGCTCTGCGTTTCTCGAGGGGGGAGGATGGCTATTGCATACACCGAGAGATCGGAGGGTCCACCGTGGAGCGGTGACGGCCAGTAGTGGCAGATGATATACAGTCCCGAGCAAGATACGGTGGGAGAGGCCAGCGTGCGACGGTTATTGTTATTATTATTATTGTTATTATTATTATTATTATTATTTCATTGACTCTGTGCTGGCTAACGAGGGACCTAGTGTTCGACCATCCTAAGACATCGTATGCGGTGTGCAAGCCTCTAGTACGGGCGATGGAGCAATGCCAGGTCCAGTGGTGCCATCTCCAGCACACGACTCTGTGGTGCCCCGTGCTCGGGACGGAAGCTCCGTATCTCCCACGCCCCTCACGCTTCCAGGCTCTGTTCTGTCGTCACGCCTGCTCGACCCTTCCACCACCAGATGGAACCGTGGTTCGCAGCTGATCGCCGTGATACGGCGTCTACCACTGTACGAGCAATCCGGCCCAAAAGGGAAAGCCCCCTCATTACCTCCTATATATTGTCCACAGCCAAGTCCAACGAGTCGAACGCCATCTCCAGGGCTCTCTGCATGTCCCCTCCTCACGCTACTCCGTCCGCCGTCCAGGGACCAGGGTGCACAACAAGGTGTCTGGCTGTGCGATGCAGACAACCCCACGGCAGAGCCGGTACGCTGGATGAGTCGCAGCCACGGGCGCCCCCAACACGTGGGCGAGCGGTGCTGCACATCGTCCCTTCGCTGAGGAAGGGATGGACGAGGCGATGGATTCTCGAATCTCCCTGTTCCAGAATCCAGACCTGGGCATCGAATGTCCTCGATCTTAGAGCAGGGACCCAGGGGCAGCCAGGCACGCGCGTCCGGCGCCCTCCAGGGGCTGCGACGGGCGGTGTCGTCTGCGACAGAAACCAGCGCAGCGCCGCCCCCCACCGCAGGCTGAAACATGACCCTTCTTGGCTGGACGGCCGGCAGCCAGTCAGCGCCCGGCGACGTTGGCAACCTGAGGCACGAGTCCGACCTCGCTGACCCTCGCGACGCCCTTCTTGGCTCTCTCGTGAGCACGTGCTGCCCGCACCTTGCTTTTTCCCACCCACACAGCGCCCGCTAAAAAAATTCCCTCCTCGAGCCCTGCCAGGATCAGCACACCTGCAGGAGCCAGCACAACGTGCAGACGGCCGACTGCCGATCCACCACCTTTGCAGAGTCGTGACGATCATGTTCCGCTCTCCGCATCGTCCGTAGATGGACCAGATCGCGTTGAGCTTTTTTTATCCTGACGACTGATCGCGCTGACAGCACCCTCTCTGCCCCTCTCCCGGTGACATCCGTTCCCAGCTCCCGTGATCCGTGCCCGAAAAATGTCTCTGGTGTCGGGGCCTGGCAGGGGTGTCGGGGGCACCTCGGACCAGAAGCTCTACGTGGAGAAACACGTCGACTACATCAAGAGCCTAGACACAGTGCGTTTTCCTGACCCATCTTCTGTCCGCCAAGGAAGGTGGTTGACGAACGGTGGTAGCGGAAAGATGAGCTGGAGTACTGGCTGACGGAGCACCTGCGGCTCAACGGAGTCTACTGGGGGTTGACCGCCTTGCATCTCATGAACCACCCGGAGGCTCTGCCCCGCGACGGGGTCATCGACTTTGTTCTCGCCTGCCAGCAGGACAATGGCGGCTTCGGGGCCGCTCCCGGCCACGATGCACACATGCTGTACACCGTGTCGGCTGTTCAGATCCTGGTCACTCTCGACGCCGTGGACGAGCTGGAGAAGCGAGGTCGGGGCGGGAAGGAGAAGGTCGGAGCCTGTATGATATGCCCTCGGACGTGGTGTCGGGATGACGACCGTGCTAAGCATAGCAGTCATCGCAGGTCTGCAGGATCGTGAGACAGGCACGTTCAAGGGGGATGAATGGGGCGAGACGGATACTCGTTTCCTCTACGGCGCGTTGCTTGCGTTGTCGCTGCTCGGCCTCCTCGATCTGGTCGACGTGCCAAAAGCCGTCTCCTACGTCCAGGCTTGCGCGAACCTGGACGGCGGGTACGGGGTCCGTCCGGGGGCCGAGTCCCACGCGGGGCAGGTTTTAACCTGCGTCGGGGCACTGGCGATTGCCGGGCGCTTAGATCTGGTTGACAAGGACCGCCTTGGCGGCTGGCTGAGTGAAAGACAGCTGGACAACGGTGGTCTGAACGGACGTCCCGAGAAGCTCGAGGATGTCTGTTACAGCTGGTGGGCTGCCGCCAGCTTGGCCATGATCGGAAGACTCCATTGGATCGACCGCGACAAGCTTGCGGCCTTCATCCTGCGCTGCCAGGATCCTGAATCTGGAGGAATTGCCGATCGGCCTGGTAACATGGTTGATGTGTTCCACACAGTGTTTGGTATCGCGGGCTTAAGCCTGCTGGGATTCGACGGCCTGAAAGAGGTGGATCCTGTCTAGTAAGTGACCATGCGTCTTCCTCCGTTGCAGGTACGATGCTAACTGGTGACCAGCTGTATGCCTAAAGAGATCACTGCAAGGTGCTTAGCTAGGTAGCAATACGCTAGTTACACAGATCGACTGTTTCTTTCTTGATCCAGTGAAGCTCTTTGTTCTCTCTCTCTTTCTCTCTCCCCACTTCTTGCATCTCCACCTCTTGCAATCTAATAACCCGCTTCCCTTGACTCCAATGGACGTGGGATACAAGGCAGGAGGAGATTGATCACCACCGCGACTTACTGTCCGCTTCTCCCACGCCTACAATGGCCTGATAATTGGCTGTTAAGACGCAGTGGAACATACTTAGGTAATAGGTAACCAGTAGATCAAATGAAGTTGTTATCTCTGGAATCAGAGCCTCTTTTTTCCCCTATCCTTTGACTTGTCAATTTAGTACAATTAAGCTGATCCTGATACTTCGGAATCGTGTGCATGTGTTTCCTTCCCGGCATGCCGCTGCGTAGAGACCCCGTGCAGCTTGACGGCATCTTTTCGGGCCGTCCCTTCCATCTTTGCCTCCATCCTTCCTGCCCGCGAACCCCGCAGGTCGACGGCCGTGGACGCTCCCTTCTCTGCCGTGTCTCTTTCTCTTCGCCGCTTCTTCAACTTCACCGATTCTTTCTCCTCGACCCCATCAAGCAAGAGGAGAGTCTCCGTCTTCTTTCTGTTTCTTCTTCTGCAAGCAACGATCCGCATCTCTTATCTGTTGCTTCCTCTGTTTTTCCATTTCCGTTCTCAGCGTGCATTGTTCGTTCTATCCATCTACGATGGATGCAGCTGCACTTTGGTGCAACATTTGCCCCAAGCAGCCTAGGTTCAGCGATGTCTCGCACTTACTGACCCACGTCTCCTCCAAGGCTCATCTCTCCCATTACTTTAAACTTCAAGTTCGCAGCCATCAGGAGCCGCAGGCCGGTGATCTGCTCGATGAGTATGATCGATGGTACAAGGCCAACAATCTGGCCAAGTTGCTGTCCGATCGGATGGCCTCGAAGGAGGCTCGGAAGAACAAAGCCCAGGGCAAGGCCGGTGTTCAGGGTACTGCTTCTGCTTCCACCAAGAAGAGTGCAGCTCCCAAAGCCCCGCCCAGCACCGCTGGTGCCCAGCAGCCTGGGCCTCTGCCCGACTTCCTCGATCCGCGGCTTTCCCAGCCCTATTACGGTGTCAGCCCTGCTGTCGAAAACGCGGCACACTCCTTTCCGGGTGGCTGTAATGCCCCGAATGAGCAGACAACCCCGAATCGTCAGGTGCAGCCCTGGCAGACTCGCCCGACACAGTCTGCAGCTTCACCGACGCGGCCCGCGTCTCGCCAGTGGAAAGCGGAGCATGATTCCGACTCCGAGAACGAGTCGAGATCCCTGCTTCGTGCCACCCCGAAGTGGTCCGACCGAGCCGACACCGCAATTGGCACTTTGCCGCGGTCGTTGTGCAGCGGAGGGAGTTCTGATCCCTTCGTCGAGGACGACCGGAGCTGGGCCTACGCGGATGACAACGAAGATGACAAGGAAAAGGTGGATGAGATGACAAGGCTGAAGGGCGTGCTGTGGCCCGGGATGGACATCTTCGATTCTGCTACGGAGCAGATGAGGCGGAAGCGCAACCAGAAGAAGGACGGGAGTATCCTGAAGATGATGGAAAAGGCATCTGAGGACATTGAGCCTACGGAGCTCGTGTTCTCGCCCACAGGCATCCTGCGGAAGCAGCGCGTGATCTCTGGCAACGTCGAGGACAGCAGCCCACTCAAGGGGGAGACTCCCATCCCGAAGCGTCGTGCTGTCCGTCCGAAGCGTGGTCCACTTTCGCAGTCCGACCCAAACACAGTGTCTCGGCGCAGTCACGAGAGGAAGAGGGCCAAGAAGAAGGAAGGCCAGGACCAGAGCCAGTCACTTGAAGGTCTGTCACGGCAGGCTTTGCCTCTTATCGAGAGCCCTGAGGCTAATCGGCCATTTGGTTACTATAACGGCTACTATCCGTCCCTTGGCGATGATGACGGCGAGTTTAAGCTGTCTCTGGGTGAATCCGACTCGAAGGCTCGTGGCGGCTTTACTGTCTTCAATGACGAGCAGCGCCAATCCAAGTCGGGGCTCAAAGACCAGCCTCGGAGCTCGAACTCCGCGTCTGGCTCATCGGCGGGCTCCCATCCCTTTTACCAGCGGCGCGAGCCTCTGGCTTTCGGCCCCATGTCATCCACCGCCAGAGGCTACGCGACGAATTTCCCCGGTATGGCTCCTCATTATCCAACCGGTAAGGAGAACATCGAGCCAATTTTGAACTGTCACGGAAGAATTGATCCTCATATGGGTTGGCGGACCTCTTGGGCAAAACATCAGTATGGGGACGAAGCATATCCCCCGCAGTATTTCTTCGGAGAGGGTCACCACGTCGAGTTTGGTCATTTCGGTGGCAATGATCTATCCGGATACTCATGCAATCCCTTGGCTATCTCCCGCTTACCGGTCCATCAAGGCCAGGTATACGTCGCGAGCAACAGCCCCGGCTGCAGTACTCCCAAGGTCAAGAGGGCTCCTTCGTCCGACGCAACCATTTCGGATACAGAACAGGATGACGTCGGACGTCTCTATTTGGATGGGAGTTCTGAATAGGTGGGTTGAAACCCATGGTTTGATCAATTATTTGATCTCTCCTAACTCTGCCGGAGTCCTGTTGTTCGGAAGTTGTTATGAGACAAAGGTGCCTTCGTGTCTTTGTAGCATCAGACCTGAAGTCCGATGGATGATTATGAAGCATTACAGATCATGATGATGAAAGAAAAAGCATTCTGTATCCCTTAATCCATGGAGCCTTCTTTGCACATTGCTGCGTTTCAGTCTTGCCGGTTTCGTTTGGTGTACATTGTTCGGTTCTGCGTCCACCACGCCATGGCTTCATGATGGTAACGGGACTTATTCATCGTTCTTATCATTTTCCATTAGCGTAGCAATAGCTTCGAGGAAGTGAATGTGCCACAGCGCTATTATTTTTATTCGGGGTTGTTTTTATGGTAACTTGGAAGTATAACTACAGCCGCTGTCAGCTTATTACATAAGCAGACCACTTCAGTAAAATGTCGCGGCGCGTCGGTCCCACGCGTCAAGCTCCGCTCCCAGAGGCGACTGCGGAGACCGACGACGAAGCCCGCGACCAGGTGTGTGCGACGCTGGGGCGTCTCTGGAGCTCGGTCTACATATTCTATATTCTCAAGGCGCCCGCTGCAGCACGGAAACCTGCAGCGCTGGCGCCAACTCGTTTTCGCGGGACCGAGATCCCGGTCGACTTCCAGAGCGCAACGGGTCCAGAGAGCATCTGCTTAAACAGCCGATCTTTCCTTTCTATGTTGTCTTCTCCCTTGTACTACGATAAACTGAGGTTCTCTAGCTAGGCTTATTTTCGTTCACATCGTTACGGAGAGCCAAGATGCCCGTCTCCTCCCGGTCGTCATCAGCATCCACACCGGCCGTGAAGCGGAAGCAGCAGACCATTTCGAGCTTCTTCGCCAAGAAAACGTCGACGTTCGTGACGGAGAAGAAGGATCCCCCTTCGAAGAGGCCTGCAAGCGAAGAAGAAGAAGAAGAGCAAGAGAAGAAGAAGGGGAAGGAAGAGAACGGCACTCGGAGGAGAGATGAGGATGAGCAGCAGCTGAAGGAGGATGATGAGGATGATGATGATGAAGATATCGTCCCTCCGGCCCGGAAACGGGCGCGGATTAATGGGTTTTCTGCTTCTTCTCGACGCGATGATGATGAGGAGGATGCAGTAGAAATAGAAGACAAAGAAGAAGAAGAGGAAGAAGCAGTGCTGGCTGATCATCAGGCACCTCCTCCGCCCAGCAGCAGCAGCCGTGGACGCACCGAGCGCTTCAGGTTCACAAGTTCCCCTGCTGCTGCTGCCGCCGCCGCCGAGGACCGTCGGGATGAGCAGCAGCTGACGGAGCGTCAGCGCAAGGAGCGGGAGAAGCTGCACCAGAAGTTCGTCAAGAAGCTGGGTGGCCCGGACTGCCTCATCGGCATCGGGGCGGCGGGAGCAGCAGGCGTCGACAACGATGTCGCGTACGGTGCCGGGGAGGAGGCCGTCGAGGGAGAGGACGATGAGGAGCCGGCGCCGGCGCCTGCGGCCAAGGGGAAGGGTGGAGGAGCTGCTACGGCGGCGAAGAAGGGCGGGAGCAAGCTCACGCCGATGGAGAAGCAGATCATCGAGATCAAGCGCAAGCATCCGGATACGGTGTTGGTCGTGGAGGTGGGCTACAAGTTCCGGTTCTTCGGCGAGGACGCGAGGATCGCCGCGAAGGAGTTGAGTATCGTGTGTATTCCGGGCAAGTTACGGTTTGATGAGCGTATGTCCACTTTACTTTCAGTTGGAACTGAAGAGTCGGAGGACAGCTCCAGCTAACTCTCATGCAGATCCTTCGGAGACACATCTGGACCGCTTCGCATCTGCGAGCATACCGGTACACAGGCTCCATGTGCATGTGAAGCGCCTGGTCGCTGCTGGCTACAAGGTCGGCGTGGTCAGACAGATCGAGACGGCTGCGCTCAAGGCTGCGGGGGACAACCGCAACGCCCCTTTCGTCCGCAAGCTCACGAATCTCTACACGAAAGGAACATACATTGACGACGTGGAAGGACTGGAGGGACCTTCTGCTGCCGCATCCGGGGGTGTCTCCCCCGCCACAGGATATCTACTCTGCATCACAGAAACGAACGCCAAGGGCTGGACTACTGACGAGAAGGTCCATGTGGGAATTGTTGCCGTGCAGCCGGCCACGGGTGATGTCATCTACGACGACTTTGAGGATGGATTTATGAGGAGCGAGATCGAGACGCGGCTGCTTCACATCGCGCCATGCGAGTTCCTGATCGTCGGAGAGCTTTCCAAGGCAACGGAGAAGCTCGTGCAGCACCTGTCCGGCAGCAAGACGAATGTCTTCGGCGACAAGGTGCGGGTTGAGAGGGTCCCACGGCAGAAAACCGCGGCCGCAGAGGCTCACAGCCACGTCTCGAGCTTTTACGCGGGCAAGATGAAGGCGACGGGCACCACGGAGGACGTCCAGGCGAGCAATCTGCTTCAGAAGGTGCTCAACCTCCCGGAGCAAGTCACCATCTGCCTCTCTGCCATGATCCATCACCTGTCCGAGTATGGCCTGGAGCATGTCTTCGACCTGACCAAATACTTCCAGCCCTTCTCCGCGCGGTCGCATATGCTACTCAACGGCAACACATTGACGAGCCTCGAAATCTACCAGAATCAGACGGACCACTCCACGAAAGGCAGCCTGCTCTGGACGTTGGATCGGACGCAGACGCGCTTCGGACAGAGACTCCTCCGGAAGTGGGTCGGGCGGCCTTTGCTTGATCGAGCAGCTCTGGAGGAGCGAGTCAATGCCGTTGAGGAGCTGACAAGTTCGGATCGGACGGTTCAAGTCGAGAGACTGAAGGGGCTGCTGGGGAAGGTGAAGAGTGACCTTGAGAAGAGTCTGATCAGGATATACTACGGAAAGGCATGTCCCTGTTGTCCATCTAGTGAGAAATGGCGCTGACGAGGATTATCCAGTGCACCCGACCAGAGCTCCTTACTGTTCTCCAGACGATGCAGATGATCGCGAACGAGTTCTCCGATGTCAAGTCTCCGGCGGATGCTGGCTTCAAGTCCTCTCTGATCAACAACGCCATTGCGTCCCTCCCCTGCATCCTCGAAGATGTCGTGTTTTTCCTCGACAAGATCAATATGCACGCCGCGAAGAACGATGACAAGTACTCTTTCTTCCGGGAGTCCGAGGAGACGGAGGAGATCACCGAGCACAAACTCGGGATCGCGAGCGTCGAGCACGATCTGCAGGAGTATCTCTCTGTCGCCGCGGAGATCCTGGGAAAGAATAAGGTGGAGTATGCCACCGTTGCCGGCATCGAGTACCTGATTGAGGTCGAGAACAACTCGTCGCAGTTCAAACGGGTCCCCGCGTCCTGGGTCAAGATCAGCGGAACGAAGAAGCTCTCGCGGTTCCATACGCCGGAGGTCATCAAGCTGATGCGGCAGCGGGATCAGCACAAGGAGGCGTTGGCCGCTGCCTGCGACAAGGCGTTTGCGGCTTTCCTGGCGGAGATCTCGACCAGATACCAGTCGTTCCGGGACTGTATCCAGGCTCTTGCGACCCTGGACTGCCTCCTCTCCCTCGCCGCCATTGCCAGCCGGCCCGGCTACGTCAAGCCTCAGTACGTCGACGACGTGCGCATCTGCGTCAGGCAGGGCCGTCATCCGATGGTCGAGCAACTCCTCCTCGACAGCTATGTCCCCAACGACATCGACCTCAGCGCCAACGGGACCCGTGCGCTCCTCGTCACGGGCCCCAACATGGGCGGCAAGTCCAGCTACGTGCGGCAGGTCGCGCTGATCGCGATCATGGGCCAGATCGGGTCGTACGTGCCCGCGGAGTCGGCGACGCTGGGCATGCTCGACGCCGTGTTCACGCGCATGGGCGCCTTCGACAACATGCTGGCGGGCGAGTCAACCTTCATGGTCGAGCTCTCCGAGACGGCCGACATCCTGAAGCAGGCGACCCCCCGCTCGCTGGTGATCCTGGACGAGCTGGGCCGCGGCACCTCGACGCACGACGGCGTCGCCATCGCCCAGGCCGTCCTCGACCACATGCTCCGCTCCGTCCGCAGCCTCACCCTCTTCATCACCCACTACCAGCACCTCGCCAGCATGGCGCGCTCCTTCCCCGACCGCCAGCTGCGCAACGTCCACATGCGCTTCCGCGAGTCCGGCGGCTCCGGCACGGACCCCGAGGAGATCACCTTCCTGTACGAGGTCGGCGAGGGCGTCGCGCACCGCAGCTACGGGCTCAACGTCGCGCGCCTGGCGAACCTGCCCAAGCCCGTGCTGGACGTGGCGAGGCAGAAGAGCGCGGAGCTCGAGGAGAAGATCAGGCGTCGGAGACTGGCCGGGTTGATCCGGGCCGTGGGGGAGATTGTAGCCGCGGAGGACCGTGCCACGGCGGACGACGAGGGGGTGATGGAGAGGTTGATCGCGGGGGCGGAGCAGCTGTGATGTCGCCTGTCATGTCATCTCTTCCACGCGTTATCTATCTGTGTCTCGGGTCCTTTTCTACTGTGTCTGTCTCGTTCCTGCCACGGACGATGTGGGCGTTGCTAATATTTGTTTATAGTAGTTTGTTTATTGCCATAGATAGGGCAGGATACCCGGCTGTCTACTGTGTATTGTATGTATGTACAGTAATAAGCATGTTATGTTTATGTTAATGGCGTCGACATCTTCGGATATCTCAACGCCTTAGCCAGATTATTTCTGTCAGACAGACTTTCTCGCAGGGTTAGAAATTCGGACGTAAACGAGGCCAGTTGCACGAATAATAAGTAAGAGAACTGGGGAAAATAGTCTTTTTGTTATTGTTTGTTGGCATCCGATATCTATCCCTTTTTTTTTCTCCTGATCGCAGCAACAGCAGCTAGTATGCTAGGTTATTCAACGGTGTAGTAACGATGTTATGTTGCACAGCGCGATGCACCACTGTACTGTTTGATCCCATGTCACTGAATTCAACCACTTCCATTTCATTGGTTGAGTGTATATATATACCTATCATGCCTCATCTAGCGAGAGTAACTTGTGTCACCTGTTAGTTATTATTATTTTTCTTGAACAGGGTGTTACACAAGAAGACTCAGCCCTGGTGGACGAACTCTTCCACCGACATAAGCTGAGGTGCAAATTCATTCTTCTTGAGCCAAACCATCTAAAAAGCCTTATGACAAGATTTGCATTCTGTCTATCTATGTATGCCATGCCATGCCATGCTATAAGTCGCTTTTTTTTTTTCTTGTCCTCCTCGCCATTCATTCATATTTTCATTCACTCATACGTTCATTCATTGCTCCGTCGATGATCTATCTAGGAAAGAAAAAAAGAAAACGGGAAAAAAAACGAACATGTCTACCAAAAGGGAAATAAACCGAAAAGAGATCTGTCCGATATAAACTAGTTGAGAGTCGTCTTCTAACCTGTTCTCGAGTTCGCAATGTTCAGGACCAGAATGTCGCAGGCGCCGACCTCGGTGAGCTGGTCCATGACGGTCGCGATGGCCTTCTTCTCCACCATCGAGCTGACCGCGACCCAGCCCTCCTCCTCGAGCGCGGTGACGGTCGGCGCGCGCTTGCCGGGCGTGATCTTGGCTGCGATGGGGAGCTTCTCGCGCGGGATGTTGTAGTGGCAGAGGACGTATTTCTGCGCGGCTGGACGGGACACGTTAGTCGACATAAAAGTGTTATTTATATACAAGACCGACAGGGCAACATACTGATGACACCGCGTATCCGCGACGCGATCAGGTCGACAAGCTCGTGTTTGGTGTTCCTGGACTTGACCAGGACGGCGGTGCTCTCGACGACGGTGTCGATGGCCTTGAGGCCAGCCGCTTTCATCGTCTCGCCGGACTCTGCAGCGTGGAAGAACAATAATGATTAGCACGAGAAGGCCACACACTTGGGAAGTATAGCAAAGTGCACATACCGACTAGATCGACAATGCCGTCCGCGACGCCCAGGGCGCACGCGGCCTCGACGCTGCCGCCGACGTACTTGACCTTGGTGCTCAGATCCCATCCGCCGCCTTCGCGGTAGCGCTTGCTGGGGTCGCCGTCGCCCTCGAGCTTGGCGAAGAAGGCCTCCGTCAGGGCCGTGAAGCTTGTGACGATGTTCTTCCCAATCAGCTGCCTCGGGTCCGTGATGTCGCCCTTCTCGGGCACCTGCACCTGCAGCTTGCACATGCCGAAGCCCAGGTCCAGCACCTCCTCGACGCCGGAGGTCTCGCCGCGGGGCAGCTTCGCGTCGTGCTCGGCGACTTGGTCGCGGCCGGTGATGCCCAAGTCGACGCGGCCCTCTCCGACGAAGGTGGGGATGTCCGCGGCGGGCAGGAAGATGAGCGCGATGGGGAGGTTCTTAACGAGGGCAATGTCGAGGCGGGTCTCGCGGCGGAACTGGATGTCGCACCCGGCCAGCAGGTCTAGGGTCGCTTGCTGGAGTCGTCCCTCTGTAGAATGGCAGATTTGCCATGTCCGATTAGCAAAGTGGTATAGATATATCTGCGATATCGTTCTGCGACGCAGGACGCGAGGGATGGGAGTTTTTATCGCGGGTACTTGCTCTTTGGGACCGCGAAGAGGAGTCTTCCTTCTAGACTGCGGGCTGTCAGTAATGTCCGTCGTCTCAGTATATATCATTTATTAGGACAATTGACTCACTGATTAACGAGATCCATGGTGACTGATGAGCGCGACGGCGCGGGGTAGGAGGGGCCTTTGAACGGGGAAAAAAAACAGGAAGGATTATGCGCAATTGGCCTGCAACCTGAAGGACAGAGACCGTAGACCAGACAATTGGAAGGACACAGGTATCTAGAAACAAAAAAGGCGCCCTCTATGCTGGGCCGCCGTCGGGCAGGGAGTTGGTCGTCGCAAGGCGGGTATGACTCTTAACGAAGACGGAGCTACAGTACAAAATTGGAGGGGCTCCTCCGCTCCCGCGAAGAGGATGTCGCGACGGCCACACGTGGGCGGCTCTACTCTACAGCTCCAAAGCCACGGACGATATGTCCCTGGATACGGTCGGATCCTTCCAACTGCAAACAGTCTCGTTTCCGTCCTCGCGGTGCTTCTCCCATCGCCGTAAAAATGGCTGTAGACGTAGAACTCGGTTGAAGCCCTCGCGTAAAGTTGCCCGCGCCGGGTCCACCGCCCGCGGCGGGCTCGCCAAAAGATGCAAACCCACAGTGCAAACGCACACAAAGGCAACCATCCGAGAGACCTCCCTCCGTCCCCTATCTCGCACCGCACACCGCATCAACCCAGCACCGGCCATCTTCGTGTCCCCGACGTTTCCTGTCCACGAAGTCTTTCTTTCGCTGTCGACCAGCCCGCCTGCAAGATGGATTCTGGCAAGACTCCCGTTAAGCTCGTCAAGGTGACCCGTGTGCTTGGCCGCACCGGTACGTTCCTCCCAGATCCTAGGATTCTTTTCTTTTCGCCGTTCCTGCCTGGAAGCTGGTCGGAAACGAGTCCGCCGCAACAATCGCGAACTCTCGTGTAAAAGATGAATATCGCTTGCTGACGTGGATTTTTTTCGTCTCTAGGCTCCCGTGGTGGTGTCACCCAGGTCCGTGTCGAGTTCATGGACGACACCTCCCGCAGCATCATCCGTAACGTCAAGGGACCAGGTACGCGATTCCCCCTGAATCCTGGAAGACATATACAAGGAGACGTGATGGGAGGCTGGGCAAAAGACAAAGGATGAAAGATGGAGACTGGTACTAACTCACGCTCTTCCGGCATACAGTCAAGGTCGACGACATCCTCTGCCTGCTCGAGTCCGAGCGTGAGGCCCGCAGACTGCGCTAAATTTGCCTTTCGTCCTCTCCTTTTCTTTCTCATCGCGACGTGTACGTTATGAGATGTGGAGGAAAGGGCGATCGGAGACGGGGATCGGAAAGCGAACGTGTGATTTTTGCTTCTGTGTATCCACTACTTAACTGATGACCGAACAAAGTGGTGGTCATGATCAACTCAAAAGAAAACGAAGAAATTTGTCCAGACAAAAGGTCGTGAAGCCGCATGCCATGGGCCAAGGTCTGGTTTACAGTACGGGAAGGGGGAATAGAATACTAAACGGTTGCGTGTATCGTGTCGGGTTAGCTTTACGATTTAGATTCAAAAAAAGAAGGCACTGTTCGTCCTTCCTCCAATACGTGTGGATTCTTCTTCGCATGGAATGCGCCGATCAGCAGTCTTCTAGAGGAATCAAAATCGTTTCGATTTAACGACGCCTTTTTTTTTACCCCCGACCTATAGCTGCCAAGCCCGGAGCAAAGGCAGTTTCCGATGTACTGTCTTAAGTATTCTATCATGGTAATTGTCATGCTCTCCGTGTACTCATTACCCTGCTAAATGACATCATATCACACGATTCCGCAGTGCGGGGTTTTTATACATAGTATCTATCCCCAAACTGCTGGCATTGATGTCGGGCGTGACTTGTACAGTTAGTAATCATCACGCCCATGCCCATGAGGTTCGTCTGCCTCGACCCCTGCCCATCATCATCTTGTTTGCGACTGATCATCAACTACCACCTCTTAGCGAATCATGTCTATCTGCCTCTCTTCCTCTGCTACAATTGATCCTCAAGAGATATAGATGGATAGATAGATAGATAGATAGATAGATGGAGGCACTAAGGTTCGCAACCAACACCAAGTTTCCGAAAGCCGGTCGTTAGCACAAGACAAAGACAGTTTCCTTTTGCTGCACATCACATCATATCATATGCCATATGTCATTGCTAAGTTGTTCGTTGGTTGAAGATCAGGGATCTTCAGCGTTTGTCAATTGGTATGGCACAGTATATCTTTTGATGTCTCATTTTTAACGGAAGGTATCTATCTAATAATATACGTGCTTAGACTTCAGAAACTTCTCTGATTGCTCTGTATGTATTGTATCGAGAATCCTTCGCCTGGGCACAGACATGGTTCTTTATTTAGCAATCATGTCCTTATATCCACGAGTTTCCAGAACACCATCATTAACGAAGCTGTTCAAGTGTGCTCGTAATATATACAAGTAAGTAAGTTTGTACTCGAATCTGTTTTTGGCGCTTATTCGTTTGTGTTGATTTAAGATCCTGCTTTTGACGTTAGTCCGTGATTTTCTGCAAATGTGTTTGTCCTGAACGTCTGGCCCCGGAAGCAAAGAAACGCACCTTCTGTTCTGTATATAAATACATGACAGTTATATGCGTCCCTCACAGCTTCTCATTCACCCACCGACTCTTCCACCCGGCCCCGCTGCGCTTATACAGCTGCGAGATGGGACACCGGCGCTCCGTCTCCTCGCTGAACCGCCTGAACGTCGCCTCGTCCGCGATGTCCGTCTGCACGTTGACGATCAGCTCGACGTTATCCCAGTTGGCGTTGCCCTCCTTGCCCGTGACCAGTACGGTCGGGTCCAGCTCCCCGTTGACCGTCACGCGCCACTCGCCCAGCTTCGCGCCCAGGTCCTTGGCCACCAGGGAACCGGTGACCTGCGTGCACGAGCTCAGCGCCGTCAGCGCGTACGCGAGCGGCGTCGGCGCCGAGTCCTGGCCCCCGAAGGAGGTGTATGCGTCGGTCGAGATCTGGTGCGGGCTGCCCTTAACTGTGACGGTCTGCGCGACGCCGTGGCCGCGGCCGTCGACGCGGAAGGGGATCTTGTTGTTGTTGTTGTTGTTGTTGTTGTTGTTCAGAGATCGTGCGGTGCTGGAGAATTGGTGAGTAGTAGTGAGTGGCAGGCGCGTGCTTGCCGAAGCCAGGCGAGAGAAGACGGTAGTGGGTCTGAACATGGTTGATGAGGCACTATGTCGGTATATCAGCTCTGTATAGATGTAGAGATGATGATGGGGTAAGTATGCTGTCTCGACCTTTATATATGCACGAGGGAGCAGAAGGTACTCAGTCAAGGTCAGCTCTTCGGGACCCTTTTGATATATGGATCCGTCCCTCTCAATTGCCTTCATGACATGATTTTGGCTGCGGATGATGCTATATGGGAGCTCTCGGGAGACCCACCCCGGCTGGGTTCAGATCAGATCCCGATATGTATATATATCGGGATCTGATCGGAGGAAGATCTCCAGTTCTCCAAGATCCTGTGGCTCTGGCCGGTTTCGCTGTACATGCTGCGAGCATTGCTTTTGTCTTTCAAGTTTGTATGTGCCATCAAGACCAGGGGACAATTGTATCCTATGCTCCGTGCTGCGTACGCCCATGAACTCAAACCTGAAGTGAGGGCGTTTGCGGATCTCCACTGTAGAGCAGAAACTTTTGGTAATAAGGTTTCGTTGAAGTCCGTTAAGACCGCCCGAAACCTCATCCTCTGTAGATATTGAGAACCTTGGAAGAGCTGGAGTCTGCAAACGCTGCAAGTACACGGAGTCCTGGACTAGACCGGTACCTTGGAAGCAGTCCGCTATTCCATAAAGGTAAAAATGGCACCTTCCAAGGTCCCCCGGATACAACCTCAGGTCATACCATTGGACTACAACTCAACTCCCGTTATCCTTCAAGAAAAGGAATCTCCTACAATACTCCATGCTAGCAAGACAGTGGTATCTGTGGAGGTACAAGCGTTAGCAGAGGATCTTCAGCTTCGCGAATTCTGGTTAGATTCGACCCGTCTAACGGTTTAACAAAGGCAAAGACAATGAATGTGAGAAATCTTTCTAATCAAGAGCCTCGACTGTTCTAATGTACGAATGTGACTGCTTGATATTCATATACCAGACAACGGGTTCAAAGTCTGCTGGCTTTAGAACCCGCACCTTCGGACAGAAGTCGCTCTATTGAGCACCTCGTTCAATGTCACATTGTTTTCATCCCTATGCTGAAGACAAGGATGTCTAGAGATTCGAGAGGATTCTGAACAAGATTTGCGAAATGCTGTCCACTGGAATCTATCTAACCGGTCTGACAAAGACGAAGGCAATGACGGCGAGACGGCGAGATGTCCATTGGATCAAAGCCACTGGATAGGCCAAGCTGAAACTACACTATCGTCCCCAGGTACGGTTGTCTGGGGCAAGAGTGTTGACCGCGCTCTGCAAGCATCTACCAAGCGGCGATTCTACAGGATGTACTTCCTCGAATGGAATCTTCGTGTTGAGCAAATTGAGAAAGCTTTGATGCGTCTAGACGTCTATTAGCATTTGTTCCCAGATCTAAATTGCCAGGAATTCACGCAAGGTAGTAGGCAAGCGCTTGGAGATGGAGATTTAGGAGGAATTTAAATTCTTTAAGAGGGTGATTTTCAAGATCATCTTCTCAGTTATATCCTTGAATGGTCTTACATGGTCTTTTTTTGGATCTCTTTAGAATGATGTTGCTTTAAGGCTCTTTGCTGCGCTGGATGAGGGTTCAAGTAGGCTTTAGTGGTGGAATCCAGCTTCCACATATGCAAGTCATCTTGGATAGTTATTGCGTTTCTGTTTCGGTCTCTTCTTTGCTCCTCTACTACCAAATCTGCCATAAATATATCTATTCCTCTTTATTTTGTGCAATGGTTTCTATCACAAGGCCTACGCCCTGAAATGTCTTCTGTCTGGAGGACTCGAGCCCTCACCTGGAGCACTCCCATCCGTCAACGACACAAAGCTTCCTCGACCACAACATTCACCTCAGGACTCGGTTACATTAGTGTCGTTTCTCCAGGCTATATCTTGATCTCCAGCACCTCGTTTCCCCTCCTCCCTCCTTCAGCTTCTTGTGGCGCTGCCTGCCTGTTGAGAGCTTCATCCGCATTGTCAAACTTTCCGCCTCGACAGCGGGTGCTCTTTTAATTTCAAAAAGTGATTTCTGCCCTCAAGGTTCAGCTCCACTGTCCTACCACTCTCTTTTTTTAGGCTCAGAGCGCCTCGTCTGCTATTCAATCTCCCTAGTTCGGTAAGTTGGTCAAAGCCTCTTGATAATGAGACTGCTGACGGCGTCTGCTGAAAGAAATGGCACACCAAACGTCTCCTGTGGATTATTCAAAATTCCACCGATTCCTAGACCTCGAAGCGCAACAGCCAGATCCGAAACAGAGCCACCCGGATCCGTACGATGTAGATAGTCTTCACTACGCTGCTATCGAGAACATCATCCGCGAGTGGGAGAATAAATATCAGCAGGCTTTGCAGGAGATGGTCCAGAAGCTGCAGCAGGCGGAGACAGACATCTCCCGTCTGGAGCACGAGCTGCAAGCGAAGATCATTGAGCGTGATGAATTTAAAAGGGATGTGATATTGCTTGAGCACAAGGCGCGCATGGCGGAAACGGTCAGAGAGAGAATTAAGCAGATGAAGGAAAGGAAAATGGACAGTAATCGTGGTTGAGAACTGTGTCCTCGTGGCTCTTACCTCTCGCCAGACCCTGTTGCGGTAGGTGCCCTTCTTCGAGATTGACCAACCATGGAATGTTTCTGCTCCTGTAGCATAGCAGACCTCAACATGCTGGAGATAGGAGTACGACGAGCTCAGGGCAAAATGCTGCCGCGAGAGGATCAAGAAGAGGAGACGGATGATCACAGAACATCGCTGAGAAGTGCGTATTTCTACGATCTTTTTTGTCTTCATTATGAGATGGCAGTCTACCACTCTAGCACAACAAAGATCATGACATGATGATTACTTTCGAATCAATTTCTAGACTCCGTTGTAGACTTTTTAAGTACAGACCACACAAGCTACGTTGAAGGGACCAGCGAGCTGATCAATACTCATTTCATGCATGCATTTGCGATATCTGCCTCATATCCTGACCTTATCGATTGTCCAGCATATCGTAACTTGCTATCTCCTCACGGCTTGACTGTTTACTTTGCTAGGTAGTTTCTGAGGTCTTCAACCGCTTTGAAGGACTGGGGCCAAAAGATATGAAGGGGTACTTGCTGCTGAAAGTTATCAAAGCTTCGCCGCTCTCCAACCTCGGGCAATGATCGACCGAGTATGTGGGGAAATAAGGTAAGCCGGGGTAAGCCCGGGGTATCCCCGCCATCAGACCCAATATGGAAGTACTACTTTAGCCTAAATTCTCCGATGTATAAATAATCCATGAAGATGATTTCAAGTCTGCAGAGATGGAATTGGTCCATCAAAGCATCCATTGAGCTGGATTACTCCTTCTGTCATTGTCCTGCCTTCTAGAGCCCTTACCGAATGTTCCTCTCACTATGGCTCGCTGCATTGGGACTTGCCTCATCAGCCATCTCATGGTCTCTACCGAATTCCACGTACGAAAACCCCATTCTTCCAGGCTTCCATCCTGATCCTAGCTGCATCTTTGTGGAGGAGTGGGACAGAACTTTCTTCTGTGCTTCGTCGAGCTTTCTGGCCTTCCCCGGCATTCCAATCCACGCAAGCAAAGACCTGCTAGATTGGAAATTGATAAGCAATGCGCTGAACCGTCCGGATCAATTGCCCATGCTGGCCAATACCAGCGGGCAGACAAGTGGCATCTGGGCCCCGTCTCTCAGATACTACAGGGGGACATTCTACGTGGTGACGACATTGGTCCATGACGACAGAGACGCCTTCGACGCGTCTCGCTGGGACAACATCATCTTTTCGACCAAGGATCCGTACGACGCGGCATCATGGTCCGCTGCTGTGCATTTTCCGTTCGAGGGCTACGACACCAGCCCGTTCTGGGACGATGACGGCCAAGTCTACATAGCAGGGGCTCACGCGTGGAAAGTTCGGCCCGGCATCGACCTTTTCACTATCGATCTCGAAACGGGAAAAGCGGGGCCTTCGAAGAATATCTGGAATGGCACGGGAGGCCTTGCGCCAGAAGGACCCCATATATACAAGAAGGATGGATACTACTACCTCATGATCGCCGAGGGCGGTACAGGTCTCAACCACATGGAGACAATCGCCAGATCAGAATCCATCGATGGCCCCTACGAGTCGAATCCTGCGAATCCGATCCTGACAAACGCAAACACAACCCAGTTCTTTCAAGCCGTTGGCCATGCGGACCTTTTTCAAGACGCCATCGGAAACTGGTGGGGTGTTGCGCTCTCCCAGAGGTCAGGCCCAGACGGTGTGACATGTCCCATGGGCCGCGAGACCGTTCTATATCCCGTCACCTGGAAGCACGGCTCCTGGCCCGTGACGTCCAGAGTCCAGGGGATCATGAGCGGATGGCCCCTTCCGCCTCGGACCAGGGCTATACGGGGCAATGGTGCATTCGTATCGGATCCGGATTACCTCGATTTTGCACCGGGGACTAAAATCCCTTCTCACTTCCTGCACTGGCGGTTCCCGCGCGCAGAGGCCTACATGATCTCCCCTCCAGGCCACCCTTACAGTCTCCGTCTGAGACCGTCGAAACTGAATCTGACGGCCTACGATGGAAGATCGGCACCGGGCGACCAGACGTTGCTGGCACGTCGACAAGTGGACACCCTGTTCACGTACAGCGTGGACATACAATTCTCTCCGCGGCAGCAGGAGGAAGAAGCAGGCGTCACTGTTTTCCTCACTCAGGGACACCATCTCGACTGGGGCATCGTCCTTTTGCCCCTCCCCAACAGCACGACGTTGGCGCCGCATTTCCGTTTCCGCGCGGAGAGCTACCTCCCGGTGCCTGAGCCGGTTGTTACGGTAATCCCTGATGCCTGGCGGAAAGAGAGTATCAGGATGGAGATCAAGGCCGTGAATTTCACGCACTATTCTTTTGCTGCGGGTCCAGCGGCCGATCTGTCGCAGATGACTACGTTTGCATACGCGCCGGGAAGCCTCGTTACCTGGGGCTTTACTGGTAAGTTTTCGGGGTTCGGGAGCTCGTGTAAATACTCTTGCTGATGTTTGCAGGTGCTCTTGTAGGTGTTTACGCGACGAGTAATGGAGGGAACGGGACTAGTGAGGCTTACGTGCGCAATTGGAGATATATAGGGCAGGGTCAAATCATCAGCTAGAAAAAGAGTAACGAACAGACAGCTAGTAGTGATAAAAGGGCTGTCACCCACTTAATGGATGACGCAGATGGCGTACAGCACGTAGGAGAGTGTCAAGAGAACGTTGTCTTTGTAGAGAAAATTAAAACAATGTCTTCGTAATGCGAAACCATGGTCGACGTTTTCTTTTTCTTTTTCTTTTTTTTTTACACAGAATACATGGGTATCAAAGAGTTCGATATGATACAAGTGAGTAACTCTTCTGTGGAATGAAGGCATGTCGTTAAAGTTGAATTTGCGACAATGCGGAGTCGAGCGCCGAGGTTAACGGGCACGGATCCGTTACTGCATATGAGTACACAGTTGTGGATTCCTTTGAGCTTGAAACAACTGAAAAGTAACTGTTGGATCGTGTACCAACATAATGTCTGCAGATAGGCTTCCCGATTCACTCCCACTGACCCATGGGAAAACTGTCCGAGAACTGATATGAGAGTCGACTTGAATAGTGTCGCACGGTTGATGGCTTGAACGGGCCACGTATTTAACTGATGAGTCGATCCTTGTTTCTCGAATTGACTGTCCAGCTAACAAACATGAGCAGCCTTTGCACGCCGCGAATCAATAGAAGTGGGGTTTTTCATTGTTGAGGGGTCGATTCTTCCGTGTCTGGATATAGGATCTCGTCGAGTATATGAATGAGCAGCAGGTCTGTGATATAATCGAGAGCGGCTTCGTTGAGAATGAGATCCTTTTCCTGAATAACCTTGAGCAACTCTTCGAGTTCCTTGTTTCTCGGTTTCAGATTATCATATTCCTCGATTCTTCGCTGGAGAGACTCTTTCTGCTCTTCAACCTTTTCGGTCTCCACCTTTTTGATCTCCATGAAGCGGGGTCTTCCAATCATCAGCTGAGTGAAGTTCAGCCAGTCCGCAGAAGTGACATGCAGTGCGCCGTCATTATTGTATCCGGCGGGGTAGTAATTGAATCCTCCACCATTGGTGATGTGGGCTTGGGCGAGACAGGTGAGGGTGATCTCCCCGATCATTACTTGATCCTGTTGCCAGAGACGGGACACCACAGCCTCCCACACCTTGAACCTACCAGGAAAGATGACCGCGCATGCCGCTTCAGCGAGGTTCATATTGCAATTGGAGTTCTGGTGGACGCGATGCTGTGCAAGCCGAGTGTGTGGATTGCTCGAATACCCGACTTCACAAAGAGGACTCTGGAGAGGTTGATTCCACTCCGGGCAGCCATGAAGTGGCTCCAGACGCTCCTCGAGCCTGTTGAGGAATTCGGTAACTTGGTCTCTGTGATCCCTAATAATTTTGTGTTGAAGATTCAGTTTGTCTCTATCGGTCTCGTCAATTCCCATAGCAGAGATATTTCCTCAGACCCTTCTGCGTTCTCTGTCCATCCCATCCACTTGAATTGAATGCCTTGTCAATATTGATGGCCGTTTGCTTATCTCCCGGCGGCGAAACATAATCTCTCATTGTTCGGATCGTCTGATGTAGTTCTTCCGGGGTTGGGGAAAGTGAGGTGGATTTATCTATGAGGAGTTGCATGTAGACGGCAGGGTGATTTGCATCCATGTTGCGAACAATTTCCATATAGCTCCGCACTTGAGGAATGGCCCTTGATGCCCATGCCAGATTACCGTTGATCATGTGGCGAATGACTTTCTCTTCCATTGTTGCCAATACCCGACGATCTGGCCCGCCGACAAACCAATGTTCATCATCTGGATTCAATGTGGAAGATTTGTCTTGAGGCTCTTCCCGGGTGAGAGCAGATGCGAGGCTCACGCGACTCTCGCTGAGTGCTTGTTGTATGTAATTGCCTGTCTGGCGCGGGCACATCCAGAGAGATCCCGTGGGGGAGATGTTGTATACACCAGCGCAGTAATCCGATCGATTTCCTCCTGTGATGCTACTATCTCTGGAGGGAGATCTGGCAACTTCTCTCTTTCCTGATCGTCACCAACCTCTTGATAATGTGTTTCAGCAGGCATTTCTAGATCATCATTGCTTGCGGTATCATCGACTTGTACGCCCACAGCCTTACGCTGTTTTGTTGGAAGTGCTACTCAACAGTCAAAATCTTTAGCGATCCATGCGTGCTTTGCGACATAATTTGCTTACGAAAAGACTCTCGATCGTCAGCTTCACTCTCTTCTTCAAGTTCCAATGCGACTCCCCGTGTCGAGAGAGATGTGACTGGCTGGGGAGCTGAACATTCAGTGATATCCGATCCCGTTGACTTGTTGGTAGGAAGCATATGATATTGTTCCCATCCCGGCCGCCGTCGTCGACTTGATCTTTTGGCAGAGACATTCCGTGACGCTGCTAATTATTGACACCGTTAGACCTGTCGTCCAGAAGGGGATGGGTTTATTGCTTACTTTGGTTATAGGAACCTTGTTACCGGTCAGTCGAAGACTCCTGTCTACACGCGCTCTGAAGCTTACACGTATTTGAATATATCTGAGGTGGATTAAACTCCGTACCTTGAGAGGATGTGAGTTGAACTAGGGATCATCAGTTCTGATCGTTTCTGCGGGTGGCCTGTTCTTACCTTGAAAATTCGAATTTTCAGAAGTGAGTGTAAATGTTGGACTAGCGACTTTCGGTTTTGATCATCTCTGGATGCAACCTATGCTTCGTACCTCGAGAATCCTATAGATCCCCTGGAAAGATGTGTACGGGATTGACTATTAACAGTCAGTTCTGATCATTTCTGAAGCTTAACTAGGTTTCTTGCGTTGAAAATCCTACTGATTGTGAGGAGAGAATGATTTGAACAGTGATTTTTGTAATTATCTCTGGGGTTGTCCTGGATATCTCACTTGAAAATCCGTAGGATTTTCAGACCGCCGGGTAGCAACCTCTACGCAGCGTGAGCATCCATCCCGTGCTATGGATTCCGGGAATGGGACTAACCTTTCGAGGGTGCCAACGACTCCCAAGACAACGAAAGGAAGAATAGTCACCAGTTCCTTAAACAGGACAGAAAAATAGCAACGATGACGCTATGCTCGAGGGGGATCACAGGCGGGACACGGAGGAAATCCTCGAGGTCGAGCCTCCGCTCTGCGAAGACCTTCCCGGGACGGGAGCGCTGCCCCCAGAAGGCAACACTGAGCGGGTCACGGGAACCGTGTCCCGTTGCGGCGGATGAGAAATGCCCTATACAGGGGGAATATGAAGTGATGAGACGATGTTCTAAACAGGATATATACAGTGAGATGAGATAGTCTCCTAAACGAAGGGTATATGAGAGGTGGCTTCGGTGTCGTATGATGGGATGAAGCGAACGAACAGCCCGCACCCCAGAATTCGTCATTGGGGATTTTCACGAGTTCCAAATGAAATTTGCAAACGAAAGAAATCACAACATATACAGAGAATAATATCAGTCAGGAAGATGGCTTTCACTAGCATATGCTTGCCTTCCGGGGCCAATTTCTCACATCTCCCAGGCCATATAACCTGACAGCGTAATCCAATGCATGTGGTGTTCGTATGTATACACAGGCATATATGCCCGTGTTCTATACTTTCCGTATTCGTAGGTATCTGTAGTTTGTCTTCTGTTCTGGCCGCGAAAAAGGACACCAACAACATAAGAAGCCCCTGCGAAGTTGAAGCAGAGACCTTGAATGAACGGCCCGCTCACGGATTGGTTCTTGCTGCAGGTTTCTGTGCTGTAGATGCTGTTGGTGAATCTCTCATTCTCTCCTTCCAGTCAGATATCAGCATCCGAGGACAGTGCCTTATGTCCTATAATTTGTCTTGCTGTATGCAAATTCTGTTCTTTTCGTTCGAAGCATTGTAGCCTGAGACGAGGCACTGTATCTGCTTCTGAGTGTCTCTATGATATCGATACAATGTCAGGGAACTGGTAACCCTTGCTTTGATCCCAGATAACATTATGTTATCTGGCATTCTAACTGCAGATCTACTATCTATCTAATAATCTGATCTAGTAATTAAACATTTCATATTAGAGTATTGAAGTGCTGTAACTTGTCAAGCCTCTGTATAGAGAGGCTGGCTGAGACTGGCTGAAAGAAGAGGTGCTCTTAGGCAAGGAATATGTGCATGCAATGACTAAGGAGGGAGCAAAGGCTAACAAGTATGAATTAGCCCAATGTTATATACATAAAGAACAAGATGAGCAAGGAAGGGAATGGAGCATTTAAGAATTATTAACTGGGTCTGGTGTACTCCCAGCAGGAACTCTTTGAATGGCCTTCTAAAAGAAAGACACAAACAGCACACACATGTAGATACACAAAAAGACACAAAGAATGAAGGATGCTTGAATAGAAGATCTTCCACCTTCCACCTTCCATCGAGACCTTCACTCTCTTATGAACCTCTCCCCAGCATGGCAACTTTCCCTTCTACACTCCTGCAGCCCACAGTGCTGTCTATTATAATGGAGGATACTGGTATTATTGATGCAAACATATATACTCTCCAGATATAAGAGGGCTCTGGCAAATGGCAGCCACTTGCTGCCATCCTGTGGTCTCTTTGGCGCAGGGGCTAGATGCTTTTTTAAGTCTCGTTTCTTCTGTGTATCCGGTCATATCTTCCCAACGGACACTTGTGGAAGATGATATACACGCATGTTGCTTACGGCGCACAGTAGGACATCTTGGGAGTCGAAAGAGACAAAGTCAGCAGATATTCATCCATCTCAGATGGCAGGAGCTTGGACGGTGGGACGACAGAAGGGTGAAGCAATTTGACAGCTCGTCCTATGCAGACAAGACGGCGGGACAAGTCAATACTAATTTCAGCCCAAGCCAGCCAACTGCAACCATTCCTCCCGCTGTCATTGGCACCCTTTCAAGGATTCAGAGACGGAATGTGGCATGGCTCTCTCCGGCGGATGAATGCCAGCTGGGTTGGCTGGAGAGTTCGCCACGCTGTCCGAGGAAAACCAAAGCCTGCTGGACTCCTGCAAATCAGGAGTGGCTTATTAGGTAGGCATATTGCATGAAGAATTCCCGACCGGCGAAAGCGTAGGGTGAACATAGCATCGTGGCCATGGCTGTTTCTTTCCCTTACTTGACTCTATTGAACGGGATGGTATCATGATCGACTTCGCCTCAAACCAGGAGGGTCCAGAGCGTGCTTCCGTGATGGAAGAAGAGAAGCCGTGCGACTGGGGCAGTGAAGGAGGCTTGGTGTACTAGGGAAGAGAGAGGCTGGTTGACTCTCGGGGTCTCCGTGCCTGAGATCGCATGCTGGTTTGGTCCGTGGTTTAGTACTACATGCTGAAGAGCAAGACGGCTGGGCTTTCACCCCGGCTGACGAGATCCAGATGAGATCTACGCTGAGGCCGCCGCGCGACTATTGCTGGGACCGCCAATGCGGGCGTCGGCTGGAGGATAGATAGTTTTTCGACGGGTTGTCCTCTATTGAACGGGATGATATCATGATCGACTCCGCCTCCAACCCAGGAGGATCCAGAAGCGGGCTTCGCAGCCAGCGAGTGGCCAGGCGGAGCACCTGGGTCGGTAGAGATCTGGCGGCCGACTCGAGAGAGTCAGCGCCCGGCAGATCTCACGCCCAGAGAGGAAGGGAAGTGGCATCCCGATCTGGAGGTGCTCGAACGTCGACGCGCAGGTACCGGTACCCGCTTTTGCGTGCATGGACGGGCCGCATGGACGGTACCGGTACGCAGCAGCGGTCGCCTCCGCGGGCGCTCGCAGGAACACGCACGGCCCACGGGCCCCGGCGCGAAGCGGTCCGGAGTGGCGGCTCTGCGGCCCACGCATCAAGCCCGACGCGGCAAGCGGACTGTCGAACTGCTGCGAATGGGACGAGGGCGAGGCCTGCAGGCTTCCCACCTTCTCCGCTCTGCAAGCCACTGCCCGGTCGCTGCTCGACCGGAGCGGTTAGCGCAGCAGCACAGGGACCGGCACAGCCTCAATGGGGCCCCTCTCGGGCAACGGGCCAGGTCGCTTCGTCGCCGTCTGGCCCCCAAGGCTGTCTCTCCTCGCTGCGCTGCAACCGTTGCGGTGGCGGGTGTATCGCTGCTGGTTTTTCGCTGGCGGCCCGGCTCTGGAGGCGCTCTGCAGGAACTGGGCGGCCGTACGCTGCTTCACGCTGACGTCGTGGCGGTTTGGGCGGACGCGGCGGCAGGTCACGTGACGCACTCGAGCTCCTCGCTCGCGCGGCTCCAGCGCCGCCGTCACGGCGCGGATGGCACACATGCCTCCTCCAGCCACCGTCTCGCCCTCGCTGCCAACACCACCGCGCCCTCCGTCCCTCAGACAATCCATCGATCCGTCATCTCCTGCACGATCTCCCTCCTCCTCTCCTCCATCTCCATTGCCTGTGCTGCACGCTGCACGCTGCGACGGCGTGCTCTGACCTGCATCCACCGGCCCTCTGCCCATTGTGTCCCTCCCTGCCCTCCGTCGGCTCTTCTCTCCAATTCCACTCTCTCCATCCCACACTGAACCTCGCATCCCATCTCGTCCCCTCCCCCCATCACCCTCCCTCCTGTGCCCTCCCGCACCCTTCACGCTGGCTCACCCGTCGTCGCGTCGTTGCTCTCCCCTTTCCACCACCGCCGCCGGCACCCGCTCCATCCTTCGCGTCCTTCCAGCGCCCTCGTCCCGCTGCCGCCGCGGCCGCCTCGCAGACGCCTCCCCCGATGGCCCGTTCCACCTAGCGGAGCAACGTGAATGCGATCGCGGACAGCAATCTCGTCTCTCGCTGCAAGGCTGACTGCTATTTTTGCCCTTGCGCCCCGGTTTTTTTCGTGACGGTCAAACTCGAAGCTGAGCCGTCCAGCTTGCGCCACACTCGGTTCCGGCGCACGCCCCACGCGGTACGTCTGCCTCTTCCATATCTTCATTTCAGTAGAATAATCGCTCGCATGCTCCCTTCGATCTGTTCTTCAGGAATGTAATCAGCATAATCGACATCCTTCTGTTTTTTGTCCTTTTCCGATCCGTCCATCTTTTTTTTTTCTGCTGATGAACCTGCTGACATGATGGCCGGCCTAGTTTTCGACACCCGTCACCCCTTCCAGGCTGGCGCGAGGTACGGCACGTTCATGGCTGGGCCAATGCAACCGAGTAGTAGCGAACCCGTTGCCATCTCCAATCCTCTGTCCGGAACGTCCAGCTCGGTCCTGTCCAGCCCGCCGGAACCCATCTCCTTCCTGAAGCAGTCCACCTCGAAACCAGAGTCGAACCTGAGCTCGATCGCCAGCGCGGGATTGCGCACGTCGCCGTCGCCCGGACTGTCCTCCCGATCGAGACATCTGTCGCCGCAGATGACGACGACGGCTGCGGCCCCCGGCAGCCCGGCGGACCGGCAGCCGCTGGAGCAGGGAAAGGAGCCGGAGCAGAGCGGCTCCCAGGTCGCCCGGGAAGCCCTGGGCGCGGCGATGGCCGCCAGCGGTGAGAAGTCACAGGAGACGTCGACACCGCCGCACGCTCCCACCACGACGGGCAGCGAGCCGATAGACACGGTGGCCAAGTCGTCGACGATCCACATGCCGTCCGACGATATGCAGGTGGACGCCCAGACGGACGCCTTCGGGACGGGTGACAATGCAGCGAACACGACGACGCTGATCAACAGCTCGACCGTCGCGAGCCCGGGTCCGATCGAGGACACCGGCTCCCAGGATGGGGACCGTCTTCGCCATCGGGACGACGCAGAGGCGCCGCCGGGAGAGGCCACTAACAAGTCCTTCTCCTACCCGATGCCCACGGCGGGCGGCATGAACAACGATCCGCGGCGGGGCCTGAGCCTGCCCCATTCGGGCTTCAACCGGAGCAGCCCACGCTCGCCGTCCGCCAAGAAGCACCGATGTCCCTACTGCGCGACCGAGTTCACGCGGCACCACAATCTCAAGAGCCACCTGCTCACGCACAGCCAGGAGAAGCCCTACGTCTGCCAGACCTGCCAGTCGCGGTTCCGGCGGCTCCACGACCTGAAGCGACATACGAAGCTACACACGGGCGAGCGGCCGCACATCTGCCCCAAGTGCGGCCGGCGGTTCGCCCGCGGAGACGCCCTGGCCCGCCACAACAAGGGCCAGGGCGGATGCGCCGGGCGGAGGGCCAGCATGGGCAGCTACGGCGGAGAGGACGAGTACGGCGACGGCCCGCCCGCGGGGGCGGAGGACAGCATGGACGGGCTCATGTACGCAGAGCCGGAGCGCATGGACGAGGAGGACGAGCGGCGGCTGAGCATGCCCAGCATCAAGAAGCACGACGCCCCGTCGGAGCCGATCCCGCGCTCGTCCGCGTCGGCGACGTACCAGCACCGCCAGCACAGCACGTATCCGCCCATCACCGCCAACCGGCCGTCCCCCGGCGGCCTCTTCCCGCCCCCGACGAGCCATGGCGGCTCCAGCTCGTCGACGTCGCCCATCTCGCAGACTGGAAACATGACCTTCCCGCCGCCGGGGCAGCACTCCTCGACGGTCTTCCCGCCGACGAGCATCACAGAGAGCCCCAAGCCGCTGTCGCCCAACGCCCTGTCCTCGCACCAGCTGGGCCACGGCCCCGAGGGCAACCTGCATCTGCACCGCGCGCACTCCCCGAACCTGACGCAGCAGTACCAGCAGCAGCAGCACTTCAGCAGAACGGGGCCCGCGCCGCCTCCATCGACAACCGCGAGTCACAGCACCTCTGGGCAGGGGCCCCTGGGGCTCCCACCACCACAGCCCGGTGCTCCTCAGCTTCCGCCGCCCCCGGGGCTGAACCCTCCCGACGCCCGGTTCGCGCTGCATGGCCAGGGCCCTGTCCAGCCGCCATCCTCCGCCATGCCGCCGAAGCACACGCCGTCGCACAACCATTCGAGCAACCACAGCACGCCCCTGCCTCCCAAGACGGGCCCAGAGACCAGTCAGAACAGCGGTAACAGCCACTACCCCGGGTCGCACGACGCCAACGGCGCCGACCAGAGCCGGGAAGACAAGCTCTGGGCGTACATCCGGTCGGTCCACGAGGAGGTCGCCGGACTGCAGGCCGAGGTGGCCGCCCTGCGGGCGCAGATCGCGGCCAACTCGGGTGCCTCGACGGCGAACAGCAGCTCGGGGACCACGCAGCAGCAGCAGCAGCAGCAGCAGGGTGAAGCGGGTGGCGGAAACAGCGGGCAGCGGTGAGCAGCGGCGTGATGTAGCATTGTTGCGTCATGGTCGGTCTGCCGGTTCATAGTCGGTCTGCGCGGTTGATAGTCTGCAAACTTTTATATATACCCCTCATGTTGCATCAGTTCCTTGACCCGATGTCACATGTCATCTTCTACGTTCCTCCCTTCCACGACGTATCATCTTCTCCTTAATCCCAGCCGGTTCTCAGGCGCTTCTTTGTTGATGTTCCTAATGAAATGCAAAACGAAACACACGACTCCGTACGTGATTTTACTATCAGTACCCCGCTCCCTTCACCCCATATGTCTTTACTTTTTCTTCTTCTCTTTTCTTCTTTTTCCTTTTTCTTCTAGATACGAGGATGGCTGTCGTCCGTATTGTATTTTCCATTTTTCTTTTCCTTCTCGTGTGTTCGTCTCTGTTTCTACTACATCTGTGTGCCCATGTGATGTCTAGCTTGGCGTTTGTCCCCCACTTCCTCTCTTGTTGTGCCCGGCTGTCCTGTTCTGCTCTCTCGGTGCCGTGTGGGGAACGGAGGGGCGGGGTGTACGGAGTGCAAAAACGGATTCGGGTTCTGGATTCGTGGATTCTGGTTGAGTCGGATTGACTGGTCACGGGCTGGATCGAGTCGTAATGATAGCTGAGTAAATTATGTGCAATATTCTGTATTCTGGGGATTCTTTTGTAAGCAGGCATGATATACATGATATACAAAAAAATACTCCGTACGATATTATGAACAGGTATCGATAACAATGATCACGACGGCTTTCTCCTCCGCGCAACCCACCCCAGGAACAACCCCACATCCGCGACGACCGCGCGCGGTACCCCGCCCAGTGTCCAGCTCCGCTGCACCCACCGGGGCACGGACCCGCCCGCGTCCGACGTCGTCGCCATGGTCCACTCGATGCGTCCACGCGCGGAGAGGTCCTTCGCCTTGCCTTTTCCTTCCTTCTCTTTCTCTTTCTCCTTGTCCTTCTTACCGTTATTATTTTCCGCATGCTGCTCGTCCGGCTGCGGGGGCGGAGGCAGCCACACCACGCGCTCGACGCTGGCGTACGACGCGAAGATGGCGTTCTTGCTGGGTGCGGACGAGGCGATCTTCTCCCGGAGGGGGGGAGGTATGGTCGGGTCGGTATGGGAGTAGGAGAGGGGGATTTGGATCGTGAGGAAGCCTTTCGTTGATGTTGTTGACGATGATGATGAAGAGGAGGTTGTAGGGGTAGTAAAGGTGGATGCAGAGGATGGGGATGGGGGGAGCCCGGCGGAGATGATCAGGACGATGAATGTCCGCGGGGCGATGAGGATGCTGGGGCGGAAGGTGTGTGTTATTATGTTGACTGCAATTCGCATATTAGTAGATATATATAAATGTATATATATATCTCTCTCTCCGCTGGAGTTAAAACATCGTGCCCTAGATCAAGCACGTAAAAAGGAGAGAGAGAGAAAGAGGGGGACTAACCACACATCTCGATCCCGGTCCACTTTGCCCCATCTCCTCCTCCCCCACCAGTAGTACCTCCTCCATCTCCGTTTCCAGCGATATCAATTTCAAGCCGAGTGATACCCTCCCACTCCAACAACCTCTCCACCCGACTCACGCTCGGCGTGTACGCCATCTCGTTCTCCGAGTGCCTCCCCGCGCCCCTCAGACCGGCCTCGAACTCCTCCCACGACGCGGTCCCGGGCTCGTCCGACGCGTCGATGTGCGTGCTATGCCGGCAGATCCAGAGTTCATCCTCGCCTTTTTTGCCTTTGCCCTTGGACCGCTTTCCGTTCGGTTGTCTGTCAGAGGAGGAAGAGGAGGAGGAGGGGGCGAGTCTCGCGGTGAAGAGATGGACCTTTGCGGTCGAGGGCGGGGATGGTCGGGGCTTGTTCTTCTTCTTCTTGTACGGCTTGAATGTGTCTGGGTTGGTGGTGGTGGAGAGGAGCGCGGTGGCTTCTGTGAGGGCGGAGTGGAGGAAGGTGTGGAGGGATGGCCGCTGTACTTGCGGGCGGGAGGAGGAGGAGGAGGAGTCCGGGTCCGCGGATTGAGGTTCCGCTGGTTCTAGGGCAGGGTGGGGAGGGAGGGAGGAGAAGGGGAGCGGGGAGAGGCGGATCAGAGACCTCCCGGAGGGCATGGTCGTGGTCGTGGTGATGTCTTCTTTTGGCGAGATGCCCGGGACGGTCCCGGCATGCGCTAGACGGGTCGAAGGTTGGGCTGGGTTTGGGTTGGTTTGGATTGGGTTCTGGAGATCAGATCAGATCGGATCGGACCCGACTGCCAGAGTGCGGGGAGGGTGGATTAAATAGTAAATAAATAAATAGATTATTAGCCTGAGGTTAATTAATTTTAGGTACGGAGTATCCTACAGCTTACAGGGCGATCCAGACGGGTTCTAAAGATGGTGCGACGCGGCTAGGGAACGGGGATGGTTTCATTTCATCGGGCGGACGCGTGGCAGCAGTTCCGACGGGAAGCTTGGAAGCTTGGAGCTTAATTTGATTATTCAGTGGACCAGCGCATATAGAGAGCTAACTTCACACAAGACAAGGATCGAACGGAATGGTTAAATATTATATTCTTTTAATATACAGATATGGATATCTTAGCATGTAGTATACGTTCATCTATCTATCTATTTATATATTCCAATGCATCCTCAAGATGCAGCTAGCTAGGCTAGCATTCTCTGCTCAACATCCAGAAAACCTCATAAGACTGTCCTTCTCAGACGTCATCCCAGTCTGTATGTAGTCCTCGGAGCATGGATAGATTGGAAACCCGCCGGATGAACTGTCTGTCGCTCTTTCAAAGGCCAGCATGCAAAATCGGAATCGAATAGAACCGCTGTCGTCGGAAAAAATAAGAAATATGATATGGTATCTCCATCTCGCCCGGATTTTGTTTTTTTCTCGGATTGTCTATCTCAGCTGCAGGTTCAAGTACAGTAGAGACAACACGCGAATCCTGGGCGTCTGGACGATCGACCAGTCAGCTGCTTGCGAGGAGGGTCACCTGCCACGCCGCCGCCTCTCGTTCTCTTCCGGCAGCGTTGAGCTATCTGCATGCTGCTGTTCTACGCTCGTCTTTGTCCCGGTGTCTCTGGTTGTTTCGTTCTGACGGCTGCGTGAAGGGTCTGGCTGGCAGGATGATCTGACTCCTGCGCTGGGTGCTCCAGAGCAAGTTGATGCGCTGGTGGCTGGATGATCGAGAGCGTGCTCTCTCTTCTAGTTCAAGGCTCTTCTGGCTTCTACAAACAGCGCACTCCAGGACCTACGCTGCCGGTCTCGAACAGCTCGACGAGGCCAGCCCCGACAGCCTCCTCCAGGATCCACCGGAAGCTCATCCCGTACAGTTCCTTCCACTTCTTCGTCCGCCCCGGCAGCACGCCCGTCGACTCGCCTCGGGCCCGCTTGGCCAGCGCGTAGCCCTTGTCCGACTCGACGGCCCCGTCCCACCGGTCGCGGAGGAGATACAGCGGCGCCTCGTGGTAGCTCGACTTCTTCAGCAGGGACAGCAGATGCGAGCGCCCCGCGCCCAGCAGACGCAGGTAGGGCCCCGTGTTGGGAAGAGACAGGAACATGGTCGCGCTCCAGAACTGGTTGTCACCGCCTTGTGGTTCAGCTGGCTGTTGGTCGGCGTCGCTCCTCGTGGCGGACGCGGCGGCCAGCGACGGCGGAACGAGGGGCAGCGAGGCCACGTCCAGGTCGCCTTTGGCGATGGAGGAGGACGACACGAGGAAGCCCGCGCGGATCAGGGCCATCGAGTCCTCCGGGGAGAGGAAGCCCGCGGGCACGGCCGACGAGTTGCCGATCTCGTCGAGGAGTTTGAGGAAGCGGTCTGCTGGAGTCAGTGGTCGTATAACCCATAACCCAAAAAAAAGACAGACAGAGAGAGGGACGGAGAGACAGAGGAAGAAAGGGCATACCTTTCAGCTGCTGATCGAGGTCACTGCTGCTCCGCACCAGCTGCTCCCAGTCCTCCGCCAGCACGAGGCAGTCCTCGAGTCCCGCCGCGTCGCTGCCCCTCCCCGGCACGATCAGCCGACGCACACGCCCGGCCTTCACCAGCTCGACAATCTCCTTCTCGACCTTGGTCGGCGCGTTCAGCAGCGTGTGGACGTGCGCCACAGAGACGAGCGGCGGCAGCGCGCGGCGGAAGTTGAGCACCTCGGCGATGCGGGTGCTGTTCATGCCGGCGCGCGCGGGGAGGTCCTCGAACATGGTTGCCCGGATGTGCTGGATCGCCTGGACAACGTCGCTGACAGCAGCAGTCTCTGGGATGTATCTGGACACGCCGACGTCCGGCAGCTGCTCCTCGTCGCCGCCAGCGCCCCCCGCGTCCGCCTTCTCCGCCCGGGGCCTTGCGCCGGGCTTCTGGCGGCCATGGCCGGCAAAGGGCGAGGCGCGCGGCCGTGCGGCAGCCTTTCTCTTCTTGATGCCGGCCGTGGGCGCCGACGTGAGACGCAGCGGCATGATCTCAGCAGTCTGCGCAGAGGAGGAGAGGCAGATGCAGATTAGATAAAGGGCGCGGTCACGTGGACCCCGCCAATGAGGGCCGGCGGCGCGCGGCGTGAGGCATCCACGGGTGCTCGCTCGACGGGAACACGGCGCTTCTTCCGCTGCTGACATCGCATCCTGGTTCGTCTAGACATCGATATCTCTTCTCTACGCGCTCCGGGTGAAGGGATATACCCCCTGCTCGGCCTGCTGGAGGCCCCTCGAGATGCTCTGAGGCGCGAACGCTTCACATGACGGAGCGATGAGAAGAATCTGCGCTCCGCCGACACCATCTGTCTTGTTTCCCTTCCACCGCGCCAGCCTATATACCCCTCTGCCACCGCTCCTGATCTCGATTGCATGTTGAGGACACCAGATGCGTTGAGTCTGCCTTGATTCTGTCGTCGTTGTCGTCGTCGTCCGTGTTGTTGCCTGTCTGCCTGCCCCTCTCTTGGCACCCTCGCTTGCGACCATGACGGTCTTCATCGTTTCGCTGTACGTGCTGACCCCCATCAACCCTGCTGCCGCTGCTGACAATTATTAATCCTGCCACGCCTGCAGTTTCTTACCCTATACGATCAATTTCCATCTCGATCCCCCCAGCATCCGCTCTCCGCGGGGCACTGGTTCCCGCCCGAGCTCCAGGCACCGACACGCCTTTGCTGCCGCTACCGCCGCCAATGCGACTCCCAGTCTGTTCGGGAGAAACGAGCCCGCGGCGACGAGCAAACCCTTGACGCCCGGGGCCACGACTGAGCATGAGCGCATCTTCTCGCCTTCCCTGGCCAAGCCAGCGTCGGATGCGGGATTTCCGTTTCCTCCCGCGCCGGCCGACGATGGCCTCCACCGGCTCACTGAGAGCGAGCCGCACTCCCCCGCCTGGGGCTCGACCAGCTCGTTCGTCCAGCCCAAGGCGCGGCCGATCCCCGCGCCCTCGCCGTCGATCTTGAAGCACGAAGAGTCCGCGACCCCGGCCCAGGACCCCGCGCCGGTCCGCGCCGTCGAGGCGCTCAAGAAGGAGGCCGGGCCCGGCCACAGCCGGTCGGTGTCCTTCTCCAAGGCCGACTGGACCATCGAGCCGGCCGAGCAGGGCAACGGCGGGCTGCGCAATGCCGTCCTGTCGGCCACGGACGCGGGCTTCCTGGGCGACAAGATGTGGGTTGGGACGCTGGGGATGCCCACGGACGCGCTGAACGCACACACCAAGACCGCCATCGCGGAGCGGCTGGAGGACGAGCACGACTCGCTGACCGTCTTTGTCGACGACCGCGACTTTGACGGGCACTACACGCACTTCTGCAAGACGATCCTGTGGCCGGTGCTGCACTACCAGATCCCGGACAACCCCAAGAGCAAGGCGTACGAGGACCACTCGTGGGTCTACTACGTCAAGCTCAACGAGGCGTTCGCGAAGCGCATCGCCAAGAACTGGAAGCGCGGGGACTCGATCTGGGTGCACGACTACCACCTGATGCTGCTGCCGGCGATGCTGCGCAAGCTGCTGCCGGACGCGCAGATCGGCTTCTTCCTGCACATCGCGTTCCCATCCTCCGAGGTGTTTAGATGCCTGGCGCCGCGCAAGGAGCTGCTGGAGGGCATGCTGGGCGCCAACCTCGTCGGGTTCCAGACGGACGAGTACTGCCGCCACTTCCTGCAGACGTGCAGCCGCATCTTGTGCGTCGAGGCGACCAACGAGGGCGTCCAGCTGGAGGACCGCTTCGTCAACGTGGGCACGTTCCCGATCGGCATCGACCCGACGTCGTGGGACAAGCGACGCAACGCGCCGGACGTCGAGCAGTGGATCCAGGCCATCTCGCAGCGATACGAAGGGAAGCGCCTGATCGTCGGCCGGGACAAGCTCGACAACATCCGGGGCGTGCGCCAGAAGCTGCTGAGCTACGAGCTTTTTCTCAATACGTATCCCGAGTGGAGGGACAAGGTATATATATCTCTCTCTCCCTTTCTCGATATATCTGTTCTATGCTAACGCGCTACAGGTCGTCCTTGTCCAGGTCGCGACTACTACCACCGAACAGCCGGAGCTCGAGGCGACGCTGTCGGACATCGCGATGCGCATCAACTCTACGCACTCGACGCTGGCGCACCAGCCGCTGGTCTTCCTCAAGCAGGACCTCACCTTCGCGCAGTACCTCGCGCTGATCACGGTCGCGGACGCGCTGATGGTGACCAGCCTGCGCGAGGGCATGAACCTGACCAGCCACGAGTTCGTGTGCTGCCAGGACGGCAAGTACGGCAACAAGGCGTACGGTTCGCTCATCCTCAGCGAGTTCACGGGCAGCGCGTCGGTGTTTGACGGCTCCGCCATCCTGGTCAACCCGTGGGATTACCGCCAGTGCGCCGAGGCGATCCACACGGCGCTCTCGCTGAGCCAGGAGGAGCGCAAGAAGGCGTGGACCAAGCTGCACGAGGCGGTGCTGCAGAACTCGACGGCCAACTGGGTCAAGTCGTTCAGCGAGACGCTGTCGCGCGTGTGGCACGAGCAGTCGTCGCGCGAGACCGTGGCGGTGCCGCGGCTGTCGGTGGACCGGCTGGAGGAGAGCTACAAGCGGTCGAACCGCCGGCTGCTGCTCGTCGACTACGAGGGCACCCTGGCGTCGTGGGGCTCGCCGACGAGCATCATCCTGACGACGCCGCAGCGGGCGATCGTCACGCTGACCGACCTGACCGAGGACCCGAAGAACATCGTGTATGTGATGAGTTCGCGCATGCCCGAGGAGATGGAGCGCCTGTTCCGGCGGGTGGCCGGGCTGGGGCTGATCGCGGAGAACGGGTGCTTCGTGCGCGAGCCGCACACGGAGGAGTGGATCAAGCTGGTGGACGAGGGGCGCACCAAGGCGTGGAAGGCGGGCGCGTCCAACATCCTCAGCTACTTCCGCGAGCGCACCGAGGGCAGCTGGATCGAGGAGCGCCACTGCTCGCTCGTCTTCCACTACGCGTCGGCCGAGGACCCGGCGGTGGCGGCCCGCCAGGCGTCCGAGTGCGCGGACCACATCAACGACGCGTGCGCGGGCCAGCGGGTGCACGCGATCCCCGTCGACGGCGCGCTGGTCGTCGAGAACCGCGAGCCGAACAAGGCGACGGCGGCGGAGGTGGTGTGGCGGTACTGCCTGGAGCGGGGGCGGCGGAACGGGTACGACGGGCGCCCGGACTTCCTGCTGGTGATCGGGGACTCGCGCGAGGACGAGGTGGTGTTCCGCTGGGCGAACAAGCTGGCCAAGGCCAAGGCCGTCGAGAGCGTGACAACGGTGACGCTGGGCTCGCGGAGCACGGAGGCCATGGCGACGCTGACGCAGGGGGTGACGGGTGAGTTCGCCATCTGTTGGATTGAAGAGCTTGACTGACGATTTCAGGTGTTCTGTCCTGTCTTCAGAGACTGGCCGCGTCGTCGACGGCGTCTGCGTCGTCGGTGCCGCCGTGAACGTATAGGACATTCTATCATTACCAGTTTGTGACATTTCGGGTTGATATCCATCTCATCTCTTCATCCGATCTCATCTTTCCTGTCGTCTTTCAGTCTCTGAGTAGATATGTTTGTCTGTCTGTTTCGATCTACTGGCATGATTGAACATGGCACTTTGGTAGGACGTGCAGCAACGAGGACAGGCGTCTGGTCTAGGAGAATGATACCTGATCACCCCGTATATCCCGTATACATCCTCGCGTAGGCCGTAGAATGGATCATGCGGAGAGATCGACGGGCGCGGCCCCACCGCCTCGGCCCGCCGCCACAGGATTTCTCAAGACGACCGAGGTCAGACGTTTTGTTTAGTCCCTGTGGACTCCGGGGTTGCCAGGTTGGCATGCGTCTGCGTGGCGGTGAAGGCATCAACAAAACCGTCCCGGTCCCTCTGTTCCCCTGTCTCTCTTCTATCTACCCCTGCTTGATAGAGACCAGCATCTCTCGCCTATCTCTGTTCCGTGAACAGAGAAAAGAAGCATGCGATCGCCCGACATGCCGCCGCACACGCAGGCCTTCGAGGATGCCATCACCGTCATCCCGCTGACGTCGCACACCTACTCGGCCTACCTGCCGGAGGAGTGGTGCATCGGGACGGGTGCGTTCCTTCTCTTCTATGCAAGATGAATATTATTATTCTACAGACGATATAGGTACTGACGAACAGAGCAGTCCCCCACGGCGGCTTCACCACCGCCGTCCTCTACCGCCTCAGCACGACGCACTTTGCACACACCCACCCCTCGCTGTACGCGTCCAGCTCCGGCCCCGGCGCCTCGCCGACCCCCATCGCCATGCAGCTGACCTTCCTCCGCCGCACCTCCGCCGGCCCGGCCCTCCTCCGCGTCGAGGACACCAAGCTCGGCGCCCGCACCTCCACCATCCACGTCACCCTCTCCCAGCCCGACAGCGGCAGCAGGGGCGGCGGCAACTACTCCTCCAGCGTCAAGGTCGCGGGGTACATCACCCTGTCCGCGGCCAACGCCGAGTCGGGCCCCTCCGTGCCCATGGACTGGTACCTCCATCCGCCGCCGCCGCCCGGGTCGCGGCCGGACGGGTCTGTCGATCTGGCTGCGCTGGGCGCGACAGGCCGCGACGGCGCCTGGGCGCGCGCGAGCCCGGCCTTCCTCGAGTTCCGCCGGGCGGCGGCGCACGTCGAGGTGTTTGGGCCGGATCCGCAGTCGTCGTCGTCGTCGTCGTCGTCGTCGTCTTCCTCTTCATTCTCCTCTTCCTCGTCGGGCTCGGACATGGACCACGGGATGGGAATGGAGGAGTTCGGCCGCCGCGGCATCACCGACCAGTGGGCGCGGTTCTGGCCCTCCGGCGAGAAAGGCCGCTGGACCAACGAGGCTGTCGCCTTCCTCGTCGACATGTTCCCCATGACGCTGGATAATCTGGATCGGATGGCCAGTGAAACACTATCCTCCTCTTCGTCAGAGGACAACGACGAAGACGAGCAACGATTCAATCATAGTAATTCGAAGAAAGCCCGCTTCTGGTACCCCACCGTCACGCTCAACGTCGAGTTCAAGAAGCGCCTGCCCCCGGGGGGCGTCGAGTGGCTGTACAGCCGCGTGCACAGCAAGGTGCTGCGCGACGGCCGGACGGACCTCGATGTCGTCGTGCTGGACGAGCGCGGCGAGGTCGTCGCGCTGAGCAACCAGGTCGCGCTGGTGGTGAGCGCGAGTCGCAACGTCGATGGGCGGGCGGCGGCGGCATCGAGGGCGGCCGGGGCGGTGTCATCGTCGTCGGCGTTGGTGCTGAGGAGGAGGGGGGCGAGGTTGTAGCCTCTCTTTCTTTTTCTTTCTTCTTCTTCTCTCTCTTTGTTTTCACCATTATCTATCTCTTTCTCACTCTGTGTTGTATGTGTTGATCAGCAGTGTCTGTGTCGATGTTCGAAAGACTGTATCCTGCGCCAGTGTCGCTGTTTGAAGACTGTCCTCTGTGTCGATGTTTCTGTGTCTTTTATGTCTTGATCTCTCTCTCTCTCTCTGCGAGTCTCTGTCGATGTTGATGTCTTTCTCTTGATGATGATATGAATGATTCATGTCTCGTGTATATATATACATACATATATACATGTGGGTCTAGATCTATGTACACCGAATAGCAGCAGCAGCAGCAGCAGCAAAAGATATGATATATCGAGACACGTCATCGAATTTCGTCTTGTCTTCATCTCGTCTTCGTTTCGATCTTGTCCTCGTGTTCGTCTCGACTTCAACTATATATGGGTATCATCAGACCGAAACCATTTCCTCGATAATATCCATACTCATATCATAGAGACTTGGTGGACAGCTGGACTACAGCTTCGCAGCCGTCTCAACCCAGAACCCCAGCGCGTCCACCTTGACAGTCTCCTCGCCCTCTTCCTCCTGAACAACCTGCCCCCGCATCCAGTACTTGCGCCCGTCGCGCGCGACGCACCACGCCCGGACGACCACCACCCCGGGAACCGCCACCGGCTTCCGGTACCGCACGTCCAGCTGCGCCGTGTAGATCTTCCCCCGGGCGTCGCCCTCGGCCTCGTGCGCCCGGCCGCCGTGGCAGGGAGAGACAGGCACGTGCAGCGCGACGGCCAGCGAGAGCGCCTCGTCCAGGATGGTCGCGACGGCGCCGCCGTGCGCGGTCGACGGGTGCCCGCTGATCCCCGGGTTGGAGAGGACGAGGAGCATGAGCAGGTCTGGGGGGTGGGAGGGCGTTGCAGGCGTAGCTGGCTTCTTTGTCGAAGATGGCAGCTCCGGGGGCTGTCGAGGCGGCGGATCGATATGTCTTCTCCGCAGGGTCAGGACGTGCGGGATCGTTGTGTTCGTGGCCAAGGTGCCCGCGAAGAAGCCGTCCTCGCCCGTGGCGGGCTTGGGGATGCGCGACCAGGTCTGGATCGGGTAGTAGTCGGCAGACGAGGTGTAGGAGGAGAGGAGGGCGTTGGCCCAGGGGATGGAGCGGAAGTGGTTGAGCGTGTCGGCGGGCGGGTCGACGGGCGTGGTGAGCGTCGAGGGGGGCGGAGGGGCGCCGGGAGGAGCAGATTCCTGTGACATTTTATTCTTGCTGGTCGAAGACATGGCGGAGTCTGTCTCACTGTGTCTGGTTTGTACAGGAGCCGATGGAGAGACCTGATTATCCCCGAGTATGGAGTACAGATGCGGACCTCGGCTTAGGGCTAGGGCTGGTCCGGTCGTTCCCATGGATGGCATCTATTTCCGTCCATGTATGAAAGAGAGATCCGACTCCGAGACTCCGGGTCTTCTGGGCTCTTTTGGAACTCGACGGCGCTCTCGATAGTTCCTGCTGCTGGTTTCTGGAGTGAACCCTGTCGTGGTCACCTGGGACGCTTACAGATCCGGCTATGACACCCGGTTTGTGTATTGCTACGGCTCTCCTGCGCACTTCAACGGTCTGGTCTCTGGCTTGAGCGCAGGCAGGACTCGAGGTCAACGGTCCGACTTGGGTCTCTCGTGACCTGGTGACCCGGTGGTCATAAATAAATTAAATACAAAGGCCATGGCTGCGTCTGACCAGGCGGTCCCCTGTTTCATCTTGCCTTTCTGTTGGGCTGGGCGCTAGAGGCTCAGGCAGGAACGCGATGCTAACCGTAAACAAAACACGCACTTTATTCTTATTGCTACTCCTGCTCCGGGCGAATCAGCTTTGGGTTTTCCCTCCTCTTGGAGATTAATAACGATGGAGAAAACCATCAATTTTAGACCACTGACGGAGTAATTTGATTATTGTATTCAACCTCACGGAGCACGGCTCCGTGCTCCTACCCCGTTACAATTCCACCACTCTTGACTCAGGCCGGCCTAGAAGCTATCGCGCAAAGAGGCTAGGCGAGCGTAACCCTGCGGCGGGGAGGCCAGGCCGGTGGAGCAGCGCATGGGCGTGTTATCGCCGTTATCATGCCGGGAGCCGTCGAGCGCCCGCCAGCCGACATGCGCAGGAATGCACGGCCGACAAAGGCCATTGGCAGCGTCGCAGGCGGCGGACGGGAGCTGCGTCAGAGGCGCGAGGTTAGACAGGACACGGTAGTCATGTACACGGTGGGAGCGGTGCAGGTGGCAGATGGAGAGGAGGGGATGGAAATCGAGGGGGAAGCGAAGGGCGACCTGGAAGCCGGAAGCAGAAACCTGCTAGCAACAAGCCTAGACTCGAGGAAGCACGTTCCTGCGTCGGCGGTCCCTGCCTTCTTCCTGTGCCCCCTCGCGGCATCAAAACCCCCCCGTTCTCTCCTCCTCGTTGCCAGACCAGCTTCACCACCACACCTCTTACGTCTGCAGACTTCCGCTGTATCTCTCAGTGCTCGCGCTCTCAGCCTGACACCATGAAGTCGCTGGCCCTGCTCCTCGCCTGCCTCGTGGCCGGCATCGCTGCCCAGAGCAGCGACAACCCCAACAACTTCACCTTGCCCGCGGGCTTCAACGCCGGCGCCGTGTCCGACTCGGTCAAGAGTGAGTCTGTCGTCCTCCTGTAAGGTTTACGATACTGACGGCTGCTTAGACAGCTGGTGCGTGGCCCAGCGCAACAACTGCCCCAAGATCTGCGGCGGAGCCGCCTCCCCGAACGAGTGTGATCCGGTATGTCGACCCTATATCCAGGCATTGGCTGGAGTACTGACGACCCAGGACTCCCTGACGTACGCCTGCGTCTGCATCAACGGCACCGTGCCCGACGTCGCCGCCTACAAGGACACCCTGCCCTACTACGTCTGCATCGCCAACCGCGACCAGTGCGTCGCCAACCACCCCGACGACGCCGACGGCCAGAAGAAGTGCCAGGACGACGCCCACTGCGGCACCCTCGACGTCAACGAGGCCAGCGCCTCCACGACTTCCGCCGCCGCGACCACGCTGCAGACGGCCTCTGCCACGGCCACGGCCAAGGTTGCGTCCACCACCGCCGCGGCGGCCACCGCGGCTACCTCGACCGGCGCTGCGGCGCTGGGCGTGGCCCCGGGGCACTCGACGGGTCTGCTGGTGGGCGCCCTGGCGGCCCTCCGCTTCGTGCTGTAGACGGGTGTCTGTCGTCTGTCTGCCGTCCGTCGTGGGCAGATCAATCTCGAGCTAGTTGGATTGGGGACATAGTTGAGGTTGGACGTTGCACCATTGAACATTAGCATGGAGTTTCGGTTATTCTTTTAATCTCGATTCCCGTCCATTGGTTCTACCCCGGCTTATGATCGTGTATACGACGTTACGTCTGTCCTTACTTAGCCTGTGGCATAGGAATTTACGACTTGAGTCGTGTATCCCTCGTAGACGAAAATGCTGTCTACGACAGGCGTGTTTGTAGTCTCTTACGAGGACGTGCAGACGTAGAAACGCGACAGGCAGCCAGCAGAATAGCACTTTCAAATTAGATTTTTTTTTCTTTTTTTTTGACCCTTTCTTTCCTGGTTCTGTTGTGAGTAAAGACCAGATCTGTCGAGAAACGTCACAGGGGAAGTGAAGCGGCTTGCGATCCTCCGCAGCTTCGCCAAGAGTTCGAGCACACACTCAAATTTCTCCAACTTATCGATAGCTCTTCAACCTCCCTTCGTCACTACAAACCACCACCACACACCACCCGCAGCCATGCCGGCTCCCACATACACCCTCCTCGTCGAGGGGACCTTCACCGAGCTGTGCGACGAGTTCGCCCAGTACCTCGACAACCTCCGCAAGAACGAGGGCGGCAGCCTCCACGCCGATGTCGCCCCGCTGCTGGAGCCTCTGCGCCAGCAGGAGCAGAACGGCGACGAGCCCGACCTGAAGCAGCGCGATGAGGTGCTCAAGAAGCTGGTCGCTGCGGCGGCCATCCTGAACGCCGCGCCAGAAAGGGGTGCGTTCCTTTTTCTTCCCCCCCCCCCCCCCCCCCCCGGAGTTGAATATACAGGATGGACGCTGACTGACGACTGACAGAGATCACCGCCGCGTACAACCTCCTCGTGCACCTCGCCCACCAGGCGTCGCAGCCCGACATGTTCCTCTCGCGCATCTGCACGTACCTGGCCAAGCCCATCACCTCGTCGCCGCAGCACGGCCCGACGCTGGCGCTGTCCATCCTCACCACCATCTTCAACACGCTGGCCCCGTCCGACTCGAGCCGCTACCACGTCTTCCTGGCCATCGTGGCCGTCATCCGCCAGTCCGGCTCGGCCTACGCCTTCGAGGCCCTCAAGCCGCAGCTCGCCACGCAGCTGCCGCGCTGGCTGTCCGAGTGGGAGCTGGACGCCGCCGAGGCCCAGAAGCTGCACCTGGCCGTGGCCGACGCCGCCGACGCCGCGGGCGACAGCGAGCTGGCGCACTCGCACGTCGTCCAGGCGCTGCACACCATCCCGGCCAGCCAGGCGGCCACCAAGGAGGCGCGCGACCTGGCCGTGCGCGCGCTGACCTCGGCGCTGTCGCACCCCAACATCTTCGACTTCACGCCCTTGTCCGCCTCGGACGCCGTCCAGGCCCTGCGCGCTAGCGACACCGCGCTCTTCGAACTCCTCGAGATCTTCGCCGCCGACACCCTCGACGCCTATGAGGACTTTGTCGCCTCGACGCCCCTCGCCTCCATCTCCGGCGGCGTCCTCGCCGACCACGCCGACACCCTGCAGCGCAAGATGCGCCTGCTGACCCTCGCCTCGCTGGCCGCGTCCACGCCCTCGCGCTCCCTGCCCTACGCCGACATCGCCGCCGCCCTGCGCATCCCGCGCGAGGACGTCGAGAAGTGGGTCATCGACACCATCCGCGCCGGGCTCGTCGAGGGCAAGCTGTCCCAGCTGCGCTCCGAGTTCCTCGTCCACCGCGCCACCTACCGCGTCTTCGGCGAGAAGCAGTGGGCCGAGATCCAGGGCCGGCTCATGGTCTGGCGCCGCAGCCTCGAGGGCGTCTTGAATGTCATCCGCACCGAGCGCGAGCGGTTCCTGCGGGAGGGCGCGCAGGCGGCGGAAGAAGCGGCTGCTGCTGCTGCCTCTGCGGAAAAGGGAGGAGCAGGCAAGTCGGAGAAGGGAGAAAAGGCCAAAGCCAACGGAGAACAGCGGAAACGACAGCAGCAGCATAGTCAGCAGCAGCAGCAGCAGCAGCAGCCGCCGAAGGAGGTGGAGTTGGTTGCTGGGGGTGATTGAAGTGAATTCAAGTGAATAAAAGTAAAATAAATAAGGAAACCTTATATGTGGTGGTTGTGGTTGTTCTCGGCAGCATGGTCTGTGTGTTGTGTTCTAGATTATCGAGCCTGTTATTTGGGCATATGTATGGCATGACATGTTCATTTTTTTTTTCCTCACTAATCATTATCATCATGGATGGGACAGTTATAAATTCATGAAGTCACGGTTTACACTCCTTGCTTTGCTTTGCTTTGCTTGCTGTGCTGCCTCTAGACTATCTAAGATACATCATTAGGTACAGTACATACTGTACATATCGACATACATTGCTGAGTACCTCTGCAGAGTTGGTGAGGAGGGTAGGGGTTAGAGAGGCAGGAATTTAGTCCTGAAAGGAAGGAAGGAAAGAAAGAAAGAAGGCTGGGGAAAAGAAGATTCTTCGTGTGGAAAAGGGATGAAGAAAGGAGATCACAAGTTTGAATGGAATGGGCAACGCCGTCTATAGACACGGATCGATGAGACACATACATACATCTGTAAAAAAAAATCTCTCCTATCCCCGACATATATATTACTTGATATAGACACATCCCTCTCTTCCTGACAACATATCACATCATATCTTCCTCCAACCATCTGAAAGAGATGACAGATGGCTAGACCACCACCAACTTCTATACCGGAGTGATCCCCTTCCCCTCGATCCCCGCCTTGATCCGCTCATACACCTCCTCGACCGTCCCCACCGCCTCGACCGACACCACCTTGCCCTGCTTCTCGTAGCTGTGCACGACGGGCATGCTCTGCTCCTGGAACACGCGGAACCGCTTGCGGATCGACTCGACGTTGTCGTCCTCGCGCCCGCTCGTCTCGCCGCGCTTCAGCAGCCGCTGCAGCATCACGTCCTCGGGGCAGTTGAGGAAGAGCGTCAGCGCGGACGGGCACACCGTCTCCTCGAAGAAGACGGCCTGGTCGAGTTTGCGCGGGAAGCCGTCGATCAGGAATCGGGCCTGCTTTGACGGGGACTGTTTCGGGGGCTGCTCGCCCCGGGCCAGGGTCTCGGCCATCGCGTTGGAGAGCAGCGCGACGGTGATCTCCATCGGGACGATCTTGCCCTCCCGGATGTATTCGCGGATCAGGGTGCCGTACTCCGATCCCTCGCGCGCTTGCTCCGCGCGGAGGAGGTCGCCCGCGGAGAGGTGCGTGAAGCCGAAGTCCCGCACCAGGTTGGCCGATTGCGTGCCCTTGCCGCTGCCCGGGCCGCCGAGGACGAAGACCACGCTGACGTCTTTCGGGGAGAAGCGCGGTGTGGTGTTGCTCGATGTTTGCGGAGGGGGGGAGGGCTGGCGCGGCACTTCGCCGGTGGCTTCGACGGTGGAGGGGGCGGTGTTGGACATGTTGTTCTCTTTATTTTATTCGGTGGTCGTAGGTAGTCGAAGGAGGTAGTGGGTTTGTCCGAGAAGATGTAGAGAGGTTACTCCTGCTGCTGCTGCTGCTGCCGGGCCGCGACGCGGGACTTGACGAGCAGCACGTACGAGCCGCTGCCAATGGCGAGGATGACGACGAACGGGAGGACCTTGAACTGCGAGCGGTCGTTGTGCGGGGAGGGCGAGGGCCGCGAGGTGGAATAGGCGCGAAACTGTTGTTGCTGTTGTTGACAGCGGTGGTGGGGCGCGGATGATCGAGCGATGAGAGAAGATCGCGGGAGGACGACGGCGGAGTTGGCGGCGCTGCTGCTGCTGCTGCTGCCCGCGACGCTCAGACTCTGAGGGAGGAGATTGGACGGCGACGGTGCCCGAGCCACCGGGGAGAGACGGCCCAAAAACAGCGAGGCGCGCGCGGGACGGAGAGGCATGGATGGATGCTCGTGAGAGGAGTCTCTAGCAGACCGTGTTGAAGAGGGAATGAATGAATAATGAGCATGTCTGAAGAAGCAGAGGGGAAAAGAAGAGGAAGGGCTGCAGCGGACGGGTGCTGTCCGGATGGGGAATAGCGCCGTCGAACCGACTCGATCGATGTCCTAGACTTGAGAAGAGAGCGGTTGTGTTATCCCGATGGATGTCGGGAATTGAGATCCACAGGAAAAGATATCCACGGGAAGAGATATCCAGAGGGACGTCGAGATCTGGTGATCTTCGGAGGATCCGCTGCTGCCATCATGTCTTGCAGCTCGCTGTACCATGTCTGGGGAGGGGGATAACGCCCATCTCCTGCATAGAATATACACCTGATGCTTGGTTGAGCAGGCTGCTGTCATGATTTTTATCTATATTTCATCTATGCCCAGTCAAGTCTTCTGCTGCATCAGACTACAATGGCAACATATCTAGATCTCGAGATGTTTGTGCTGCGGCAGTCCTCCAGATGTTTCCAGACACGTGAGCCCGCATCCAGAGACATGGCGCGTATCCTCTAGGCACTCCTTCACACTGGCCTTTGTCGCTGGAGACTTCCTTTTCACCAAGCTCTGGCCATATCCAAGGTGTCTGCCTCTGCATTCACCGTCCCTTTTGTTCTCTGTCGGACCTATTCAGCCCGAGGACAATAAGGAAAGTGAATACCTGTGACGGTGATATCCCAACCAGCTGACTTCAGTTCACCGATCTGTCCGTCTTCTCCCCCTTCTGTCTTCATTTCCTTTTTCTATTTTCTCTGTCTTTCTTTTCTGGAATTCTTTCTTCTTGCAGACTTCACATCACTCAGGTTCATACCATAACTCTGCTCTGAAGCGTTTGCTAGTCTCCCTACTTCTTCTCACATCCCATTCATGTTATCTTATCTGGCTTTAACTGCGGAGCAGTCGTCTCGACCAACCTCTGAGATAATATCTTTGTCTATCATCCAGATATCAACTACCTAGACATCAACTCATCATGGCGGATACTGCGTCTGCTGCTCAGAACAAGAACCCTCCTTCTGAGAACAAGAGTCTGAACCCACGCAACGGCAACGGCAGCCGTGGCTGCGGCCGTGGTCGTGGCTGGGGCCGTGGGCGTGGCCGTGGCGGCGGGGACCGTCAGAAGGTTCGTATATTCCCTTTTCCACCATATATTCTTTTTTCTTTTGATCGATCTGACTGGCCTATCTAGGACTCTACCCGTCCAGTTCAGATCCAGCCAGCCAAGACTCAGACGGCTCAGATACAGCCAATTCAGGCCCAGACAGCTCAGACACAGCAAGTACAGACTCGGCCAGTTACGACTGAGGACAAGAAACCGCAGGACGAGAAGCCCCAGGATCAGAAGCCTCAGGGCGGCAAACCCCAGGGACGTGGCCGGGGCAGGCCTAGGGAGAACAGGGGAGGGCCACCGAGGGGGCATCGGCCTCTCAGGCAAGGCTTCGACAATGACAGGCCAGCCCGGCGCGGTGGAACCGCCGTGAGAGGCAGGTACAGGGTCCAGCAGATTCCCCAGGGTCCGTCTGCGCAGGCTCGTCGAGCGCGTGAAAGGGACAAGCGGGGCGTTGCCTCTGCCGTGGACGACTGGTGGGAGACGGCTGCACTGGTTAAGACTGAAGATCAAGCGATCGAAAACACGCGGGAGTCTCTTGCGATGGATGAATGGTGGGAGACTGCTGCTCAAGTAAAGACCGAACCTGCCGCGGCTGAGCAGACTTCTCGAGATGAAAAGGACAACCGGGACATTCCCACTTCGACGGATGACTGGTGGGAGCGGGCTGCTCAGGTCCAGAACGAAGAGCAGACTTCCCAAGCTGTCGAAAAGGACAAGCAGGACTCTCCTGCCGCCGATGAGTGGCTGGAGTCAGCTGCTCAAACTGAGAACGACACTGTCATGGCTGAGACGGCGATTAAAGACGAATCTGTGCTGAGTGAGACGGCGGACAAGACTCTGGAAGTCACTGAAGCCAGCGCTCCCGACGACACGCTACCAGCCGTGACGAAACCTGAGATCGTCGAAAACAAGACCTCGGCTGAAACCAAGACCCCACCGCTCGAATTCGATCAGCAGGCTGCATACAAGTATGACGAAGGCACCAAACTTGATATCGAACTGGACCATCTGCCCGAAGCCGAACTGACGCCTGACGACGCCCTGTCCGTCACTGCGCGAGCTGCGCCCGTTGAAACCAGCGACCTGGAGCCTTCGACGAAGATGGCAGCGCTGCTTGCTTGCAGAGACTCCCAGGAACGCTCTCCGCTCCGGCGCCTGCCCGGCGAGATCCGACACAAGATCTACGAGTACATCTTCGACACCCACCGCGTCGAGATCGTCCGCGCCAGGGCCAAGGACCCAGACCGTCCCAAGCGCATCCGCTACCGTCTGCAGCACCGCCAGCTGCCGCCACGAGACCCCCAGACGCACGCCGTGCCCTCCTCGTGTGGGAGCAGGCCAGCGCCCTTCCCGCCGCTGCCGCTGTCCCTCGTGTTCACCTGCAAGGAGATGTACCGCGAGACGCTGCTCTTCCTGTACTCGACGACGCAGTTCGTCTTCAGCTCGACCAAGGCGATCCACAGCTTCCTGCGGCACACCGCCCCAGAGGCGCAGGGCGCCATCCGCCACCTCGAGCTGAACCACGTCATGTACAACGAGCCGCGGCTCACCGCGTTCCGCCCGTTCAAGGGCCGCAGCGACATGGCCTGGTACCTGGCCTGCCACGGCATGGCGCACGCCTTCACGTCGCTGCGCGAGCTGCACCTCGACCTCACTGTGGGCGACTGGCCGGTGCGGCTGGAGCTGGGCGAGCGCTGGGCGCTGCCGCCGCTGCTCTTCAAAGGCGGTGGCGGCCTCGAGTACGTGGACGTCACGCTCCGCGTCAAGATGTTCAAGGAGGAGAAGGTGAGGAGCGTGGCGCGCCAGCTGGAGCAGGCCCTGATGAAGCCCGAGGCATGGCAGCGCAAGGAGGACGAGCGGCTGGCCAGGGAGAAGATGGCGCAAGCGCTCAAGGCGCGGCATGTGCTGGTCATTACGGTGTAGTGTCTGCGTTCGACGGCTGGCAGCCATACCGTTTTCCTATGGTGGAGTGGACGAAGAAGAGCAGGCAGTCATGAGACTATGTTATAATCAAGTCCCCGGTGAGAAGATCGACTTGATGCCGATCCTGATTTATCTCAATTCGATAACGGACAAGTTTGTCGTCTACGGATACTCCAGTCCGTCGTCGTCCCTGATGCAGCAGGCAGATGGCAACACATGCATACGGCAGACTGGAACAGACTTGTGGATGCAGCAGCACGTACTTGTGCACACATAGTCTATTATTATGAGCTAGCTAATGATAATGATCTTACTGCAATGGAGAGACAGACAGGCATGAATACACTGTTGAAATGATCATTAGGTATCTGGATGGAGACGCACGAGTACATCTATAGTGTATACCCAATGTGTATATCATGTACTGGCACAAAAAGGTAGATTCCGATACATGCATGCACCCCAACACCGAACGCCAACGCCAAAACGCCTATTGCCTATGCACAGTCATCTCATCTCTCTCCGTACATCCTTTTAGTATACACACCTTAGTGTAGTCAGTTAGGTAGGCAAGTGTTAGATAGTAAGATGGTCAAGTCACCGTTGACTCAACAGGCGCCTCCTCGGCGGCGGAGGGAACCTCGAGATAGTGCCCGCGCCCGCGCCCGCGCCGGCGGATGATGACCCACGCCGTGCCGGCCGCGATCCCGCCGACGGAGCACACGACCAGCGTGGAGACCAGCATCGCGCCGATCCCGCTCAGCACCTCGTACGCCTTGGCGGACTGCTTGGCTGCCTCTTCGGCCTGGTTGTTGGTGCCCACGACGGCCGCCGGGTCCGCAGGCTCGGGGAGCTTCTTCTCGTTCTTGTCTGACGACGACGACGACGACGAAGACTCCGGGCGGAATCCCGCGGCCAGCCAGTCGGGCGGGGCCTCGGTCTCGTGCACGTCGGACACGCCGAGCGGCCTGCCCGCGGCGTCGACCGCCTCGGCCGACACCCAGCCCAGGTACCCGTCTGCGACGAACATGGTCTCGAACCCCTGCTTGGGCGCGGAGCCGAGCAGCACGGGACGCGCGGTCGGGTCCGCGCGCGCGTAGAAGTTCCACGCCGCGACGTCCGTCGCGCCGTTCCAGCTGACGTAGATGACCGTCGAGAGGGTCGCGTCTGTGGCGCCGAACACGAACGCCTTGACGGCGGGGGGTTCCGCCGGTTTGGCGCCGTGGAGCTCGAACTTGTACGCGCGGTACGTCGAGAAGCGGGGAGACGTGAACCGCGCCTCCATGAGGCAGGTCCCGTCCGGGGTGAACTCGCTGTGGTAGCCCTGTTCGCTCCACCCCGCGAAGATGTTCCCGTTGGGCAGGATCTGCGCGTTGCCGCGCAGCCGCGTGAATCCGCCGTCCGGGCGGGGGTACCGCGCGACCAGGGTGGCGCGCTTCGTCGTCGTGTCCGCCTGCACGATGAGGATCGACGAGCATGGCTCGCCGTCCAGCTGCGACTGCTCGTCCGACGCGTTGTTGAGGAACGAGATGGTCGTGTGCGTCCCGTTGTGAGCGACGAACCGCGCGTGGTGCTGCCGGTAGAAGCGGAAGCCGTCCAGCTCAAAGTCCGAGCGGACGCCGCCCAGTCGCCAGATGATGTGCCCGTCCGCGCCGGAGATCAGGTAGATGGTATCGCTGAACCGTGCGGACAGCAGGTAGTCGCCGTTGGCGTGCTTGTCGATCGAGTTGACGTGGCTGTCGTCGTCAGACTTTATCTAGTTCTATTTTTTTATGATGACTGGACTCACATATAGTCCCACCCCGGGGGATCGCCGGGCGGCGCGTCCGGGACCATGAACGTGCTCTCCGACAGCGGGATGTGGTCGAGCGTCCGCCAGTCGAAGACGACGTTGCCCGTCGCGACGTCGATCTCCTCGAACCCGCCGGCCACGACCCAGCCCTGCTGCCCGGGCCGCCCGAGGTCCGCAAAGTCCGTCTGCACCGACCGGTAGGTGGTGGCCAGCGCCGTCCGGCCGCCGGGCAGCACGTTGAACTCGTGCATGTTGAAGGCGTCGAGGTCGTTGGTCACGGGCACCACGTTCTCGAACTCGTAGCGCGCGTCGAGCACCACCCCGCCGCCCTTGCGGTCGCCCTCGTTGTGGTACGCGTGCTGCACGATGAACGACAGATGCGGCCGGTCGTCGATGTGCGGGACCGCCTTGAAGTCGAACGTGTTGCGGTTCTCGAACAGGCACGAGCCGGACCAGATGAGCGTCTGCAAGCGTTAGCTCCTCTTCGAACACTATGCACTGCAGACCGTTCATCTGCTCAAAATAAATAAATGAGTGAATAAAACCTACTCCATTGCCGTCGTAGATGTGCGGCCCGACCTGGCACGGCATCCACTTCTTCGTCGGCGGCTCCGGCTCGAGCACCGCGTACGGCGCGACGAACCAGTACCCCGGAGCCACGAGGTCGCGGTCGTGATACTGGACGTCGAACTTGGGGGCCCGGATCTCGGGACGCTGGAGACAGAGCGGTCAGCATGCGCAACTCGCGACGGGAACGCCCCGACTGACTGTGATGAAGGACATCAGGTCATCGTCGTTGAGCTGGGCAGCGGCGCTCCGGACGAGCTGCCATGCCAGGATCCACCAGCGGAGCGTCATGATCAAGAAGGCAGATCGACTGCGATCACGCAAGAGGGCGTCAACATCGCGAATGAGTCCGAGCAGACGATAGACGCCTGCCCGGGACGCCCTCGATTTATCATTTTTGAGATGGAGGACCTGGGGCCGCGCGGCGCGGGAACCATCCTGGGGAGATCGGAGGGCGCGAGGCCCGCCGGGCCCGCCGCCGGCGGTCTTGGCAGTCTCCGCCCGCCGTCCTCGCAGCTCCTCTCCTCGAGTCCCGTCTCGGGTTTCACGCCGGTGGGGGCCTCTTCGAGAACACGATCTGCGCTTCGATACGAGAGATGGAGATGCTTTGTTTCTTTCCCCTTGCGCTGCGGCTGTGCACGTTGTGCCTCGTGGCCTCCGTCCGGGCGTTCTCACGGACCATGCCACGCAGGCGCAGGGGATCCCGGATAGCCAAGCATACGCGGCGTTCGTCTTGGCAGTCGATCCTTGACTCCGCGAACCTATCACAGTGGCATTTCTCGCAGTGGCAGACGCAGCTTCGCAAGCAATTCCACACGAGTCAGGGCGCTTCACCCCGGCGTCTCCCATATCTGTTTCAAGGCCCTTGCGCAGGTCAACTTCTGCATCACTCCTGTCGTGCGTTTCCACTGTCCACTACCTGATGCTCTCTGAGACGTACTCCGTACAGGCTTATATAATCAAATTTACATTCGAGTCTCCACTCGGAGAGTTTCCGACGTGACCTAGGATCTGGAACCCTTCGCGTGACGTAACTCCGCGAGGCGCTTCTGACTGCTGCTTACAGTATAGTATATCTGTCTCTTGGAAGATATTACTATTAACTCTTCGGTGTTCTATATGCAGACAGTGAATGCTGTAATTGATCACTCTCCATATCAGATTGATTCACGCGGTTTCAGGCAATATAATCTCCCCCCCCCCCCACACACACATTCTTACCAGTCGTCATCTCTCTCTCCATTTTTTTCCTACAAACTTTGAAACATAAATCTCACAGGCTTTTTATTTACTATACGTATACCCGGATTTTCCGGCCTTGTTCGAAAAGATCGTCTCATCGTCAGCGACAGCTGAAACAGATGGCCAGGCATCTTCGTGCCTGGACGTTGTGAGGTTGTGAGTGCTGCTTGCTGGACGCGCGTCACCCCTGGACCTCAGAATTAGGGCTTTGACTTACGTGGACATTTTCTTTAGGGCGATTCAGCCCCCTGGCAGTTTAAAGATTTGCTAATCGATACTCTTGACAAGATTACTGTATCAGGACTAAAAATTGACCAAATACAGAACGCTTGGTTATCTTGACAAAAATGAAGGAAATTTAGAGTCTTTTTTATACTAACATAAAGCTGAAACTTGAAAATCGGTTCCACTCTGGGATCCCAGCTTCTCGGAGGAATATGCACCGTTTGTTTTTTTATTTTTTTTTTTATTTTTCCTAGAAGAGCAACTCGAAAACTAATAATATAATACACACTTCCTACCAGTGGGCCCGGACCTTCTTTCTGAGCCTTGTGGCTGTCTGTGACTGGAGCCCGCCTGAGTTGCTTCTTGCTTCTCCTCCTCCTCCACACAGACTATACCGACATCCATCGAGGATTTTTTTTTTGTGGTCTGGCGTCCTCCTGCTCCTCCTTTCTTCCTTCATACCGACCTCCGCCACCTTCCCACATTCACTACTACTACAGCCGGTCGCAGAAGATGCGGTGCGGTGCTGCGCCTTAAAGACACGTGGTGCTGACACAATTATTCTTGATTATCAATCACTCTCGAACACATGCCCAAAAATTAATAATACAGGAGATGACTTCTCATGTGTTCTGTTTCGAACAACGAAATTTCATTGCATTCGTCCTAATTTCTCGAGTTTTCTAGCCTTGCTTAGACTTCCCAATAACTCGATATATACATCGTTGATATCGAGTGAGGCTGTGAATGGGCGGTCGCTTTTGAACCACAACCACCGACTCTGCGCAATCCTTTTCACAGAACGGTGATCATCACGACTCTCTTAGAGCGTTACCATAGACCTGCCGTCGTTCATCTTTCATAACTCCACAATGCTACAAGGACATAGTGTTTCAGACTTTCAGGTACCAAAAGACGCAGATGAATGGGAAGCAGATTGTTGCTTGCTTGCTGCCGGCCGGGGTCATCGGACGGCCAAGAGCATCCACAACACGGTCTTTTTTAAACAAAGCTGGACTCTGGTTCCGAAATCAAGAAGGATATTAACAATTTTCTCTTCCTGCTGAGAGTCATCTGGCCTTTCTTTCTCTATATTATATTATATCATATTTATATTGCTACTGGTGAATCTTTTCTTTGAAGACCTCTTTTCCCCCTTCATCCTGGATGGCAATTAAATACGGATATTGATGCATTCTTTGGGCTTTTTTTAATAGAGCAGCCTTGAATCGCCTACATAGCCTAACGTGCTTGCTTCTTGAAAGGTATATATATAAGTATCACCTCCTACAACCATCCTCCGTCCGTTTCACTTTCTTTCCTCCTTCCTCTCTCCAGCTCACCGAGGTCTCAATGCTTTACGAAAGCTCTTAGCGAACGGCAGTACCATGATCCTTTCTGTCATTATAGATAGACAGATGTCTATCTGTTTTTTTATCAGGTTAAAATTTAATTCAAGTAACGTCCATCTCAAAGCTTCTTATATTATGCTTATATACAGACTATTTTAATTTATAAATGGTCGTTAGAAGCTTGATGGGCGTTTCTTTATATATCAAGACTAAGCTCGAACTACTATAGCTCATCAAGGCGGCTGGCTCTGTTGAAAGTGGTCCTAATAATAATAATAATGAAGTGAACAAAGAGTTATGTCGAATCGGCTCAGGGGAGATATATATGGAGGTTTTTATTTAGGTAATGACCAACAGCAACCTAGCAAAGCAGGTCTACCTGTTTACTTAGACTTTCTTTGGCTCCTGTTCTTCTTCTTCCTTTTATTTTATTTTCTTATTTTTTTTATTTTCCCCTCCGCTTTCTCGCTGCTTTATCCGCTTTTTTTCCCATTTGTTCCCTGTTTATTCTCTACAGAGATCCGGTTTCCTCCCTGATATCTGTGAATTAGTCTCCTTTCCTCCTGCTGGCAGCTGATCCACAGGTTCCTCCTTTCCATTCAAAAAACGCCAAGAGGTCCTTCAAGATGGTTCAAACAGTTGGGGATCCTCCCGCCGGCGTCCAACAAGCTTCCTGGTGCATACTCCAAGAAGTAATCGGATATCCATGATGCACGGACTAGCGGTGATGAACATGTTCTAGAATCAAGAAGATGTGATGTTCGCCGGGTCCCAAACCAAGGAAGAGGGGAGGCGCTGTGGCCTCGATTGCTGTTGCCGCAGCGCTCTCCCCCGATTTTTATGGTTATTTGACCAGATCGGGTTCAAACCCGCCTGATATTTGATATGACGCAATCCTTGCGCATTTTGATAAGTGCTTTCCGGGGCAGTCGCTGGTGGGTAGAAGACTAATAGCCGTTCACGGCCCGGAGTCCTCTTTCACTTTGTCAAATCACACATTTATACATTTATATATCGACCTCGATGCATCAAAGAAGAGAAGCTGCGCCGCAACGGTTTATCATTCTACTAGGGAGCTGGAAAAGCAATGTCCTTGCCTGCCTACAGAGGAATGTTGCCAGATCCACTCTGCAACTACACTGAGCCTGAAGACCACAACGAGATGCTGATTGGCCTTGTGCAGGCAGTTCAAGATGTGTCCAAGCCCAGAAGGGCTATACTGTGTTGTCCACAGATCCCCTTCCAGAGCAAAGAGGGAACTGACCTCTTCACCGAAACCCGCTCTCTCTCCAGAGTCCAGTCACACAGGCCTCTGGCCATATGCACAATCAAAACCCACAACCATGTTTATTCACATCAAGGCAATGTCATGTTTTGCGTAAAGGAAATTGTGAAGCATTCACACAGTTCTGTCTTCTTTATGGACCTTGATTACTGCAAGTTTAGTAATGTGCTTGAGGTGGTATGTGGCTTCAATTCCGAAGAGCACATCCTGAATCCATAAAAAAACTAAGTACATGTATCTACAAATTGATTTGAAATATGCACTAGATCAAATGAGCCTTCCACAACTGCAAAATGCCTATGAAGTTGATGGGGTTGAAGTTCAGCACTTGGCATCCTAAATTCACGTGTCAACTGACCGGCAAGGAATATTGTTCTGTTTTGAGAACCTTCACAGGTTCAAGTTGACATGCCCCAAATGGTATGAAATCTAACCAAAGTTAGATATTCAAGTAGTGAGACTTAAGTTACACATAGCTAATACTGGATTTCTGCTCTGGCAGCATTGGACTCTCTTAAAGAGAGAGAGAGAGACATCGCGGTGCCAACGAAGCTTCTTAAGTCATCAGAAGAATGTACTGCAACAGCATAAGAATGATTGTTGGTTTTTTTTTTCTAATGCCAAGCACTGATTACAACATGGTCAATATTTACTTTTTAACTACCTCTAAAATGATATCAACTTTAAGCGAGTTGGAAGCTGGTCTAGTGTCTTGCCGTTCTCTGACAGGTTTGAGCCATAGAGACATTCTTTCAGGTCAGACGAAATTTGGGCCATTGCATACCAAGTTCTGGGGATTTCTCGTAAACATACTGCTATGATGCTGGCTGTGCTTCAGCATGAGGATTTTGCAATCAAAGACTTTAGGAGGCTAACTGGTATGTACCGCACAGAATTTCCTGCAGCACATGATGTTCAAACTAATGGGACAATCAGGGACAAGTTGTTAGGTATATGGATGATCACCTAAAAAGATATGGATTCCTTACCACATACAATGAGACAATCTCCGTTAAAAGAAGAGGAGCTTTTAATCCTCATCACCATCCAGCACTCGGCCTAGGATCATATCCCTTAGGGAATGCATGTTATTTTTCGGCAGTGGGGCAAGGCATGGCCGTTGCCGGTACCGCGGTCAGCAGAATGGTGCATCCCTAGTAGATGTATTTTTGGTCCTTTCAAGACTCATAAACATGTCAATTTCTTCTAATTACTATATATACTTCTTAGACCAGTGGTAATGAGTCCCAAGGATATAATCTCCGGCGCCGATAGTCTACACTTTCAAGTAGGCAAGTACATTTAGCTGGAAGTGGAAACACAGATCCTGTTGCTTTGTGGAATACCGCGCTACGAAGTACGATTATCAGCTTACCCTTAACGAGGCGATCGTTTTTACGTAGTTGGACGAGGACAGGAATAGGAGGGCTATTTCTTTAGTAGACTCACGGACCAATTGTTCAGCATTCCACCGCAAGGTTGCACGTTCTGGGCGTTGAATAGGTAAAGTCAATTAATAAGAAACGAATTCGTCTTACGATGCCCTCCGGCGACTCTTGCACTGCACATTTCTGAGTCAACCAGAATTAGAGCTGTAGTCTAAATATGCCGTTCCTTTTGAACCCTTTATTTAATTCGCCTCGGGACTCATGGACTGTAAAGACTCGAAAATAGAAAAAGAAAACTCATATATAGGCCTCCCTCCTTGCGGCAGCATCCGGCATGCACAGGTGCAGGATCGGCAACTAACGGCCGTCCTGAAGACCGGGGTAGCTGGCCGATTCAATCCCTCGGCCTGAGGATAATCAGTTGTCCTTGTGTCCGGTGTGACGATGTTGACTTGCATGCAGGTGGCGTCTTTAGTGCAAGGCGGCGGTAAGACTGGCTGTGCTGCTTTCAGGGAATGAGAGCCCTGCCTTATGCATGCCGTACAGGATTATACTACTTTATATTAATGACTCGTCGATGGGAAAGTTGTCGAGCGATATCTGACAGAAAGGGAACACTGGAGTATTCAATCACTAAAAAATACAAAATAGCAACCCTAATCGTTAGCATTTAAAAAAGAAAAATCGAAAAAGTTCACCAACTAGATCCCCGCCCACTCATTTTAACAATGGCAGTAGCCTAATAGAAACCGGCCCTTCGGTCCACGCCTTGCACGTTCCCGCCGTTAAGTCGTCTACGAAGAGCGCGTCGGAGTCAGAGAGGCCGCTGCAGTCCGGTGACGACTATGCCGTGATGCCATCGCAGCCGTGTTTTCTGCCGCCGTGCGCCTGGCCGTGGACGGCGTAGAAACTCTCTCCTGGCCAGTCGAATTTGACGTTCTGGCACTCGTTCGGCCTGAGGATGACGGGCTCCAAATCCTTGAATTTAGAGCCCAGGCCGGTGGAAAGACAGGTCTCGTAGAACCGTATCCGCCCGACGACGTGGTGGCCGTCGTGGTGTTCGTGGTGCGCGGGTAATTGGACGTCGTGGTGGGAGTAGACGCTGTGGTTGTCAATGGAGTTGTGGTAGATGCCCTGGCCATAGACGGTGGCAGGGAGGATGAAGGATACTGTGGTGAGGAAGAACTACAGTTTTAGGTTAGTATTCGAATGGCTACAGCGGTATTGTCTTGATATTCATTCTGTCCATCTCACCCGGATGGGTACTTTGTTATAGTGAAATCACCTTGGAGAAATGCATTTTGTCTTACTAGATTCCAGAGATTGCAGCCCGTAAGCTCCTTCAACATATCTAAGCCATGCTGCTTCTGGTTGCATGGACAGCCATCGCTATGTATCGAAGAACATTGTTGACTTAATGCCGATCTTTTTAGAGCTCTGTGGCATACTCCTTGGGTGTTTGTAGGGTTGTTCAGCGAGCCGTGATCCATCTCAGATGCAGAAAACATGCGGATGCAAGGGCTGCTCTTTGGCAGTATTCAAACGCCTGGGCTTTTTAGAATGTGATCAACACTGCAATTCATCTGAATGCCATTGCCTCTCGAGGAAAGTATGAAGAGATCTTTCTGCCATTCTGGTAGCTTCCAGATGTTAAGAAACCCAGATCTTATGTGCAATTGGCTCACTACTTAAATGTTAGATACTCCTAATCAACTATAAGCACATACCTGGGTATTCTCAGGTTGGGCGACCAGAGCATACAAGGACCCATTGCGGGAAAAAAAGGTCTTCTGCACGACAGCATGATAACTCTCTATCATAAGCATCTGCCCATGGTACGATTCCGTTTATGTTCAGTAGTGTTGGCTGTTGTAGCAAATGTTAGCTTTGAGCAACGCGATGAGTCAGCTAAGATTTATAACCCAGCCTTGCCGCAGCGCCTTTGCAATATCTGTAAAGTGAACCGAGATCCTTAGGACCTGCAGATCTGCAGACACGCTTCTCATGTTCTGCTGCTTGTGTGTAGGCCAGAGCCCTTGTCGGAAGAGTAATCCAGTTCCCTTCAGAATTCATGTGTTGCAGGCCGAAAGATAGGTATATGTGGATAGGGACGCTTAAGCGATGTTCCAGTACATCAGAGTTGAGACACATGTTAATCATACTGGAATGCATATTCCAAGATGTCCTGAACAACACAGGGTCCCAGATTGCCATTTCTCTCCATGTAGGCGAAAATGTGACTTCAGACTCGGTTCGTTTTCATATCAAAGCAAAATCGTGGTAGCTGGAACTCACACGGCCCCCTTGTTTTTCTTTTATTGAGCTCACGCTTTGGATCTCATGAGCAATACCTTGCACATAAGATAGTCAGGGATTTTAATCATGCAGATCTCAATATCTCCCCATTTCAGGAATTATTGGACCTAAAGTATCCAGAAATTTTGAGCGATCTTCCAGAACAAACTGATGTAGACATCATCATCATCATCATCATCATCATCATCATCATCATCATCATCATCATCATCATCATCATCATTCTCAGAGTGTTGTATCGCTGCCTCTGTCGCAGAGTAGGAAAGTATTCTTCAGAGATGGCCATTTGTTGGTGTACAAGATGGAGAATGTTGTAAATATTGACGGTTGGCTGAAATTTACTGATCTTGATCAGACTGTACTCTAGTCTTCAATAAGTCTTCCATGGACCAGCTGTTGGAAAGCTCAAATCAACACTCCACTTTATCTATAAGATAAGGACTTGCTCACTTCATCTCCTTTTTCAGGTCAGATGGGAAAGTCCTTTCCCATCTCCTCACAGTAATAGATTTTCCAGTAGCACGCTCTAATAAGGGAATCCGGACTGGTAATCGGCATTGTGGGTTTCAAGATTGGCAAGGTACTGTACACTTGAAGATGATCTCCAGCGTCCCCCAGGCATGGTTATATAGCTGTTCAAGTATGTGAAACCAATGATGGAAGCTCCCATTGAGACGACGATATGCTTCTCAAAGTGCTGTGTATAAGGGTACCTAGGTATGCATTGCGCTAGCCCAGTTTGGAGGTGACTGTAAAGCAGCGACACCAAGATGGAAATACCACAAAAGTGTGCATCAAAGGCCATGAGACTTCATGATCTTTTCACTGTCGCCCAGAGTTGCTCCGGACATGCAGGGTTGAACGGAGGGCACAGCAAGGTGGAAGCGCCTCGGCGTTTCTATCTCCCGTCGGCCCCCTGCAGATCAACCCTGTCTGTTCATCTCCGTACACATTCCACTTCACCACTATTATCACCTACCATCAGCGGACAGCCGATGTCCTTCCAAGTCCTCCCACTTGACTGTCTGCCTCGATTCGCGCCCGGTGGGTTGCACCGTCTGGACTTCGCGGTGTGGTTGGCCAGCGTCCGACAGCTTAGCGCCGACGATGCAAGATGGAGATGCTGATTTGCCCGCCTGGGGAACGCCGTGCACGCTATCCCTGCACCGACGATGTGATCGATGTGATAGACCGGGGTCGTGCTCTAGCGTCTACGAGCACTGTCCAGTCATCGTGTTTCTCGCTCGAAACGATCACCAAGGTTGCTCTTGATCCCGCTCATCCTCCAGAGTCCAAGTTTGCTGCGCACACAGGCCTCCAATCAGCTCGTCGATGCGCGTTCTTTTGTGCTTCCCAGAATGAAGTCCGGCGCCAACAGCTGCATCTCTGATTTGAGCGTGCTCACGCCGTGTCCCTGCCCCTCTATATGAGGGCCGGCCGGAGTAGCGCCCGACGCTGATATTCGAGGCCCGTCGAGCCGGCTGCAGGTCAATGTCGTCTGCTGCCTTTTCTTCCATGCTCCTCCTCTCTCGCGAGTCCGTTGTCTGCCTTTGTCTGTACGCATTTTGTTCTTAAGCTGCGCAGGTTTCGCGGAAGTACGCAGGTCGGACCAGAAGGGGTACGGTATACAGCATTGCCCGCTCAGCTGAGATCCTGTGCGATGCTCACGGCCTTCCAAGCCCCCGCGCTGACGTTTTGTCTTACAGTCGAGGAGCTCAGTCTCATCTACTGAGTTCAAGTCTATAGCTGTTGCCTCCGAATCATATATCCCTTCTGATATTCAGCGGATGTATGCAATTCCTGCTGACCCCCATTGAAAAGTGCCGTTCTGAACATCATCTAGCAGTATTTCTGGTCTATCCTACGATAGGGCCGCCGCAGTCTTGTTCGGAGATTCAACTCAGGTAGTTATTTGTCATTTTAAACACTACCCCAAGCAGGTTGAGAGCTGGTCCTCTCGTCTGCAAACTTCCATACCAACTGAGCGCGCGATTTCATATCGACAAGTACGGACCAATGTCAATCTCAAGCGGAAGCCAAAACAGCAGTCCCCAGACTTACGAAGCCGTTGTCCCAGTTGATATGGTTGGCGGCCAGCACAGAGCGATGACAAACCCGTCTCAACCGGCTGCAGCGCCTGGAGCGCGCAGCTCGTCTGAATCGTCATCGTCGTCCTCCCTGAAAAGCCCGCGCACTGCTCGGTTCGCCGAAGCGACCTCTGTCCACTCCCCCGTTGGACCAACTGAGAGCGGCAGGTCTCCGTTCGCGGACCCTCCCGCTCAGACACAGACGCAGCACCACGTGTCGGACGTGGGATTCGGATATGTCGCCGACAACGATGCCTCGAGGAACGCATCGCTCCCCGCGCCACCGGCTTCGCCGCTGAAGAGCGCCCTGAAAACCCCAGGGACTCCGGGGAGGGCGCTGAACCCGCTCAGCCCGACATTCCGGGAGGAGTATATCCTGGAGAAGCGCGAGAAGGCGACTGAGAAGGAAAACGAGAAGGACCTGGTGAGCGAAGATCAGAAACAACCCAATATACTGCTATGCTAACCCGTAGTCCAGAAAATCAAAGCCCGGGTCCGAATAGCCAAATTTCTCCTGCGCTGCGTCAACTTCAGTTGCAGTCTGATCGTGCTATCGCTCCTGGCCACGACGTTCTCCATCTTCAACGCTACAAAGCACCTCCCTCCTCGCAACAACCTGCCCCCGTGGGCGGTCGGTACGAACCCGTGGCCACAGATCCTGCTGTTGGTCCTGGCCTGTATTTCCCTCGTCACCTGCCTGATAGTGTTCTACGGCTACTGGAGAGGCGGCCACAGACGCGCGGAGAAGGTTGCAGTCTACTACACTGTCTTTTCTGTGTGCTTCTTCGCCTTCAGCGTTGTCATGTGGGTTGTGGGAGCAGCGATCTTCCAGAACAGCAAGGCCTCTGGCAACGGTCAGGATCTGTGGGGCTGGTCCTGCAAGGACAACCTACGGCGGCAGCTGTTCGAAGATGATGTCAAGTATGCCCTCGTATGCCGCTTGCAGGTGGGTTCCCCGTGGTTGCTCCTGTCGGCCTGGATCTAACGTTCGCAGGACTGGTCACTGGTGTGCGCCATCATCGAGATCGTCATCGACGTCATTGTCATCCTCATCTACGCGGTCGTCTTCTACCGCTTCTACTCCAAGCAGCGGCTGCGCAAGTCCATGGACCTGCGTGACAAGGCCAGGTCCGACCTGTATCTCGCGCAGCTCCGCTCGCAGTCCGCGCCCAACACCCCCGGGTTCCCTCGCACGCCCAAGTCGCCGTACGTGTCCACGACGCAGGCCCAGGACGTCTACTCGGCGGCCGAGAATGGTGAGCACTACACGACGCAGTACGCGACGCCCAAGTCGCCAACCCATCCCCCAGAGCCGTTCCAGCTGCAGCCGCCTCCCATCCGCGTGCAGCACGCGACCCCCAAGCCGGCGCAGAATGGATTCGACACCCCCGCACCAATACAGGCACCAGCGCCAGCGCAGACGGCGCAGAACGTCAACCAGCACGTCCCCGCCGCTCCGGGAGAGAAGACGTACGAGCCCGTGCCCATCCCCAGCGCCTATTCCAGTCCGATGGCCAGCCCCAGCTTCGCGCCGCAGGCCCAGCCGTCCATGGCCCAGGCGATGGCGCAGGGCGCGCCGGGCACGGCATACACGACGGATGGAAGAGTCCATCAATCTCCACCGGCCAGCCCGGGATTTGCTCCACAGCGATAGGCTATCTACTATCTATCTACCACTGGAGCTGATCCTGCTGAAAGACATGTACAAAAAACTGAACCAGAAAAAGAAAATATAAGAGCCAGGAGACTCTACACTTCTCCGTTCGTGGACATATATGAAAGATATGATATCCCCCTTTTTTAACGCACTTGGATAGCTAGCTAGCAGGCGGGGCGATTGGCGTTGCGTTATCGGATCGAGTTCTATCTAATTTCTCGGGTTTTGAGTTGACACTTGCGGGAGGGTCTCGTTTATTATTTATTAATATACTGGCGATATCCGCTCATTACACTATTTTGTTCAGTTCATATTTCCTTTGTTTAAATATCTCCTATGTCTATCGATTGGACTTGTTTATCTCTTGGTCCATCGCTGGCAGCCCAAAACCACCATCGCTCTACCGCGTATGGGTATTGTCACGCGTCTTTGGTGGGAGCGGAGGGAGGAAAGGAAAAAAAAAGGTCGGAGCTTCTCTTCCCTGTATGCAATGTTGCGTATCACAGATATCAATCAATCAAAGTGTTGTATGCACTGTACTCTTTCGCGGGGTAAACGTAACGTAATTGAATTTGAGTTGAATTGATCCATTCTATCTGTATTCTTTCTTTCCGCTTGATCAGGCGGAGTCAACTGGCTACGGGAGCTGCTAGCCAGGGAAAAGAAAATGCAAGTCATCCTCGAAAGCTCCTATTCCAGGACATCATCAAATGATACTTCCAAGCCTCACTCTTCTTAAGGAGGCAAGGTAAAAGAAATAAATAAAAATGGATACATGCCAGAGAAAGTCCAAAGTCCAAAGCAGATATCTTATCTCATCCGCGCCACATACCCTCCGTGCCAGACGGACATTCCATCCATCCATTTATCCATTCGTTCATCCATCCCGTCATCCGGTTTGAACATCGAACATGCCAGATAGAAGAAACAGCAAAACTCCATTCCATCAAACTCCGCTGAGAGTAAAGACAAGCAAGCCATGACGTGACATGACAATGACAACGACATCTATCATCCTGCCCAAGAGTGGTCTTATTCTATGTATGTACATACATCTATCGAACCACACCCAACAGCAACAGCACCGGCCGCCGCCTACGCAGCAACCCCCTCCTCGATGACGGCGCCCATGTCCTTGGACACGTAGATCTCCTCGAGGTTGCCCTCGGCGTCGCTGAAGGGGTCGCCGCCCTGCAGGACGAGGCCCTTCTCGTTGGCCAGGTGCAGCAGGCAGATGAAGCCGTACGACGTACTGATGTCGCGCAGGGCGTGCTCCGGGTACACCGACTTGAGCCCGTTCATGATGGAGGTGAAGCGCAGGCGGCCATCGTTCTGGTTCTGGTTCTGGTTCTCCTTCGGAGGGGCGGAGCGGTTCGCCGGCGTGGGGGTCGGCGGCGCGTCTGCGTCCGCGGGCTCCGGGGGCGGAGCGGTGACGGCGGCCGCCTCGGAGGCGGAGTTCCAGTCAGCGGACGCGACCAGCCGCTGGTCCATGCCCTTCCACATCTCCTCCTTCAGCCGCCGCACGTCGACCCTCTTGGCGACCCGGGCGTATGCGACGTACTCCGGGCGCATCCTGCGGCCCCCGTGCGTCACCAGCTGCGTTCCAAACCCGCCTGGCCCGGACTGGAGCGCCGAGCCGGGCGTCGCGCCCACCGTGTTGAGCAGCGCCGTGAGGCCGGACGTGCCGCCAGCGTCGCCGGCGGACGTCGTCTGCTGAGCGTCCGCATCGCCAGACGGCGAGAACATCTCCCGGGCGTCTGCGAATGGCAAGTTGTCGTCGTCATCGTCGTCCATGGGGAGTCCGTGGGGGAAGGCGAGGCCGTCGTCCTCGAAGAAGTTGGCGTCGTACTGGCCGGCGGGAGCGGCGTCCTCGGCGGCAGTCGTGTCGTTCTCCGGCTTGTGGTTCGCCCAGAACGCCTCGTCCATCTCGCCGGGGGCCGGGTTCTGGTTCTGCGGCCGGTAGGTGCTGACCCGTCGGCCGCCAAGCACCTTCTTCGAACCCATCCGGGCCTTCGGCTTGAGGAAGAGACGCAGCAGCTCCCGCGAGTTGAAGTGCTTGTCGTCCGGGAGGAGGTTGCGGCCCTTGGTCTTCCATTGCGTCTTGGGCAACGAGATGGTCGAATTCGAACTGGCCTGCGTGTAGATCATCTCAGCAGCGGCGGGATCCAGCGGAGCCGCGAAATCGATCTCAAAGGGCTCCTTCTCCTTCCGCTGCTTGGGCGCCGCGTTCGCGGAGTTCGCGGCAGCGTTCTCCTTGATCCTGCGGATCTTCCAGTGCTCCGGGCCGGCCCAGTTCTTCTGCAGCGCGTTGTCGAAGTAGCTGAGGATAGTCTCGTGCTCTCTGTTGGCCGGCTGGTGGGAGAGCGAGATGGCGTAGGTCTCTTCATTCTCAAACTCGCCGTCACCGTCGTTGTTGCCGTCGCCATCCCGGTCGACGCGGTGGACCTTGAGCATCGGCTCCAGCGCCGCGTCTCGGGCCCAGGCTTCACCACCCTCACCGAAGCCGGTGTCTCCGCCGAGATCGAACCCGGCGAGACTGGGATCGTCGTCATCAAAGCCGACTGCGTTGGAGTCGTCGAGCATGATGCCAGAGGCCTCCCCGATCCGACCGCCCTCTTCGTTCGATTTATCATTCCGCCAGTCCTCAGGTGCTCTCAGGAAGGGGATGTCAAGCGACCCGCTGGTATCCCCCAGTTCGAAGTTTTTGAGCGAAGGGCAAATATCCTGCTCGTCGAGACGGTCCAGGTTTGGGAAGAACCTGCTCGCCAGCGAAGCCAGGTCGATCTCCACGTTCTCATCTTCCGGCTTCTGCCCGGGAGGAGGGGAGCCTGATCCCTCGGGATCTGCTGTCTCCCCCCGACCGCTGTCCCTTCGCTTGGCTGCCTCCGCGTCCGCCGCATCTGCCGCGTCGTCACTGCTGTCGAAAACGATGCGACCCTCCCCGTCGATGGACAGGTGGTTCAGAAGTAAGCCTTTTGCGCCTCCCTCGTCGAAATCTGCTGATGCCTTCTTGAATAGCGGGTCCACCGCGAACTCGAGCTCAAACTTCTTCAGCTGCAATGCTGCGAACGACGGCGCCAGAGTCGCCTCGTGTGACCGCTGCGTCTACACGGGATCAGCCTGAGGACCGGTACGCAGAGCGGGCGTCTGGCTTACCTTCTTCCTCGTCTTCCTCCTCACGCCGTCCTCACCCTCCTCCTCTTCCTCCTCGTCGCCCTCCTCGCCTTGCTCTTCGGTCTCCTGCGTTTTTCTGCTGTCGCTGCTCTCTGCCAGACCGCTCAGCAGCTTGCCAGTTTCGGTTGCGACGCTGTCGACTCTGCTCGTGTAGATCTTGACACAGCCGTCCAGTGTGCAGCTGGCCTTCTGGAAGTTGACCCCGTCCCCCTCTTTGAGCAGGGTCATGTCGTGGAAGTAGTCGATGAGCGCAAAGTTCCACGAGTTGTTGGCGTTGATCTTGTTGTCCGTAGCCATCTTCATCCATTCCTCAAAATTGGCCAGGATGGGCACCCGCTTCATTGGGGTCACCGCTCTCGCATGCCGGCCGTCAACATCGCTCTCGCGGCCTCGCGCGCCCGAGGCATGGGGCGTCGCAGGGCTGGATGCGCGGTCGTAGCTGGGCCTGCTGCGTCTCGGGGGCATGGGCGTCTTGACGGCGGCCTTGATCTGGTCCATCTGGCGGTCATGCAGCGCCTGACGCGACTGCATGCGCGCCGCCTTCTCCTCCGCGTCATCGTTGAGGGGGATCCTGAAGCCCGCAACAGATCAGTAAACGTCCTCTAGCTAGCTGGCGCACATGGATGCGCAGCGCACGTACTTGATGGGGGAGTTTTTGTGCGGCGTCGAAGCGCCGGTGGAACGGCGGGCCATGCGAGGCATTGTGGGTGTACTTGCGCCGTAGATTCAGGAGCGAAAGGATACTGCTCTAGCAGGCATTCATGCTGTCGCCGTGCGGGGTGGACTTGATGCGCTGCGCATCTTCGTCTCGCCAACTCGGGCCGTCAACAAAACATACGCCGCGCCGCAGCGACCACGTGCGCAGCGCTAGCCCGATGCGGCAGGCAGCCGGGTGCCTGAGATCTGCTCATCGCGTCCGTCTGACGACGCACCATCATCATCTTCTTCTTCTGCATCTTCTCGTCTTCTTGCAGTATTTATTATCTTAGTGCTATCCTACAACGGCTGTCCTGCTGCATGTCCGCCGTCTCAGGCCGTGGGTCGGTCTGAACGACGTCGACTCCACCAGTGACCACTCGGGTGCAGAGGACGTACAGTACAACCTAGGCATACAACCTAGGCACATATTTGTACAGCCCTCAGTTCAGCAGGATCAGGCTGGTAACACACCAGCATCCAGCAGAGACTGAGGAGAGGATTAATCATTCACAAGCCTTCAAGACCTCTATCATTGGACTCGGCCGTTGTCTGCCTGTGGGCCTCGGATCGCTTCCGCCTGCACCGCCGCATTCTCCGCGTTGACATCAGACCGCTGGCCAGCTTGTCCTCCCTTGTGGCTGTCGCTGTCGTGTGCAGCCCTCCCCCGCCATGGCCTAGGAGAACGGCACGAATTGATCGCCCTGCACTTCCTCGCGGTCATCCCGGATCCCTCCGGACGCTGAGATCTCGTTCCTCCTTCAACCCCATGATGCCTTCGCCATGCGTGGGCCAAAAACTGACGTATACCGCCGCCCTCCCGCGACGCCGAGGAAGGGACGGTATGCTGTTCGGCCGTTTTACCTGACCATCCTGGTCTTCACGGTCATCGTGGCGGCGAGCTGGACCCTCTGGCTGCTCGACATCAGCTGGATTGCTTGGTCGAGTCCTCTGGCCAGGAGGCAATGGACTGGAGAGGATGTGTTAACACGCATGCCGGAGGTAAATACTGAACCCCGGTCCCTCCAGGATAGATCTAGAGACTAATCAAGGGAACGGTTCTTCAGTGCCATCTCGTCCACAAGGCTAAGGACCAGTGCGCCTTCGTCCGCAACAATTGCCCCGACCATGAGGAGGGGCTCTTCTCCTACCTGCAGTTCTACTACTGCAGCCTCTCCCGCGCCAAACCGGTTGCCTTCGTCATCCTCGTCCTGTGGATGTCCATGCTCTTCAGCACCATTGGCATCGCGGCCAGCGACTTCCTGTGCATCAATCTGAGCACCCTCGCCAGCATTCTCGGGATGAGCGAGAGCTTGACCGGCGTGACGTTCCTCGCGTTCGGAAACGGCAGCCCTGATGTCTTCTCCACGTTTGCGGCGATGAAGTCGAACAGCGGCAGTTTGGCCGTCGGAGAGCTGATCGGGGCCGCGAGCTTCATCACGTCTGTCGTCGCGGGGTCGATGGCGCTGGTGCGGCCATTCCGCGTGGCGCGGAGGAGCTTCGTCCGCGACGTGGGCTTCTTCGTCGTCGCTGTGAGTTTTAGCATGCTGGTCCTTGCTGACGGAAAGCTGCGCGCGTGGGAATGCGCCGCGATGGTCGGACTGTACCTCTTCTACGTCGCCATGGTCGTGACGTGGCACTGGTATCTGGGGCGGCAGCGGAGGATGCGTGAGAGGGACATTGCAGCGCGGACGCATTTCCATATCCCGGAGAACCAGGAGCTGGACATACAGGAGACGGCGGAGGACGATGATCCTGGAGTGGTCGGGGAGACGAGGAGCCTTCTTCACGGCCCGTCGAGGGACGATTTCGACGCCCTCGAGAGGGCGGACTTCCCGGCCTGGAAGGAGGACCACGAGGACGACGAGACTCGGGCTCGATACCTGGCCGAAATCCGCGACAACATGCACGTCAGCCGGCTGGTGCCCACGAGACGACGGAACACATTGACCCCGATACGGCCGAGTTTGGTCGGCGCTCTCGAGTTCCAGTCTGTCCTGTCGTCCCTAAAGAAGTCCAGGAACATCCACCACATGCCTATCAACCTCCGCAGCTACTCTGAAGACCCGAGCGTCTCCCCTCGGCGGCAGCCGGATAACCGCTCGTCTTTCTCGAACCCGCCGGCCAGCTCGTCAGCGGCCCACTTATCTCCCGGCCATGAATCAGCTTCCACTCGGACCCGTGCAGTATCGGCCAACGACGCAGCAGGGCTACGCCTGGATACCAGCATTCTGGATCGCGGTCGTCAACGGCCGATCAACCTCACCGTGACTGTGCCTCCAAAAGAGCCCCGCGAGACTCCTGGCCGGGATACCGGTGCGCAGCCCGAATTCTCCCAGATCGACGAGTCTGCGATGTTGACGGTCTCCCCGACTTCGTCCGGATATCCTTCACGCAGTCACAGCCCAGTTTCGGAGGCACGAATCCCTTCGCCTGACCATCTTGCACCGCCCAGGCCAGAACTGCGGACTCCCGAATATCAGACGGACCCGACGATCCACCGGCTTTCCCCGGGGGGCGTGTCTCCGCGAGGCACGGTGCACATTCCCCAGATTTCCGTCAGCCCTGACCATGACGTTCAGAGTCCTGCAACAAGCCCGTTTCCGCCGTTCTCAGACGGCACCGCGTCGGTCTCGTCGAGAGCCCCCAGCGTTCGTCAGGACGTTTCTCCGGATTTGCTACGTCTGCATGACGATCTGATAGACGGATACGATCCCGAGGCCAAGCCGCTGAAGTGGTGGCCGTATCGGATTCTTCCGGCGCCCCAGCTGCTGGTGTCGACGCTGTTCCCGACTCTCTACAACTGGAAGGCCAAGAGCCTCTGGGAGAAGCTGTTGGGCATTGTCGCAGCACCCAGCGTGTTCCTGCTGACGATCACTCTTCCGGTCGTGGATCCGACGCAGACTGATCCGGTGTCGGACCCCGATCCAGTGCTGCTGCCCCCGGTGCCTGACGGAGACAATCACCCACCGCCGCTCATCCAATTGCCGGAAGACAGCCCTCGTCTCAGGCCCCAGAGCCGCGAGTCGACCACGTCCAAACACGCATCCTCGGCGCGACCGCGCTGGGACTCGGAGATGCCTGCCGCTCAACCGCCGTCGGACCGGTCCGCCTCGCAAAAGGAATGGCATCGATGGCTCGTCTCCGTGCAGCTGTTTACGGCCCCGTTGTTTGTCACCGTCATCGGGTGGACGAACATGGACTCGGAGATGAAGGCCCGCAACCTCCTGCTGCCGGTGCTGTGTTCTCTCCTCTTCTCTCTGCTCTGTCTCACCGGCCTCATGATCAGCATGAGACACCGGGACCCGTCGCGGCCATCAAAGGAGAGCCGGCCTCTTCTCGCGCTGCTCGGTTTCGTCGTGGCAATCGCCTGGATCGCGACGATCGCGACCGAGGTCGTCAGTCTCCTCAAGACCCTCGGGGTCATCCTCAACATCAGCGACTCGCTGCTCGGCCTGACCGTCTTCGCGGTCGGGAACTCGCTGGGCGACCTCGTAGCCGACATCACCGTCGCTCGCCTGGGGTACCCCGTCATGGCGCTCAGCGCGTGCTTCGGCGGTCCGATGCTGAACATCCTGCTCGGGATCGGGGTCGGCGGTCTGTACATGACCCTGCAGTCGCAGAAGAAGCCGCCCACATCGACACTGGTCGTCGACCCGTACCAGATCACCATCTCGAAGACGCTGGTCATCAGCGGCGCGACGCTGCTGGTCACGCTCGTGGGGCTGCTGGTCGTCGTCCCGCTGAACCGGTGGAGGATGGACCGCAAGATCGGCTGGGGCCTTGTCGCCCTCTGGAGCGTCAGTACCCTGGGCAACATCATTGCCGAGCTGACCACGTCAACGTAGTTGTTTGTAGTTAGTTTTGTCTCTTTTTTCTTTGCATGAGGGCAGATGCGATGCGACGCTGTTTGTGTGTTTGACATGAAATGAAATGAACTTCAGCCTTGCCGCATGCCTGATGGTTCGTCCTCGGTGTACATAGCACGCATGCATACCTACCTGTGTCCGTTTCAGAGTCTCTTACCTCGTTTGTTGCACAACTGGTCTAGCTGACTGGCTTGACTTCACTGACTTCACTGACTGACTGGCTGGCTGATGAAGATGACGATCTATCCATCCATCTATCAGGTATCTATCTATATCTATGCATGCATTTACCATTTACCATCTATCTATCTATCTATCTATCTATCTATCTATCTATCTAAGATGCTATCTGAATGCAAATTTTCCATTGATTGCATCCATGAAATGAAATGAAATGAAATGAAATGAAACCGATTACTGATTCTTACAATTCCTATTTAAATGCAAAAAAAGACCGACATAAGGGACCAAAAAATCCTCCATTAAAATAAGCAAATTTAAAAAGTTACAAATTAATTTCTAAAGTCGATAGATAGATAAAGATAGATAGAAGAAGCAATATATATCCTACGGCTACTAAAAAAAAAGAGGCTATAATAGCTATAGCTATAGAAAACGAACAGAACGGAACGGAAGCAACCAGAAAATCACAAAAAGGCAGCTTTGAGTGGTCAGTCGGGTCGGTCTCTGTTCTTGGTTTCCTTTTTCCTCCACCTTGATAGATAGGACAGAGAAATCCGCACTGTCTCACTCCAGCCGTCTTGAACTTGAAATGGGATCCAACCAACCGCCCGCGCAACAAAACTGCCAAGTACAATAAAGTAAGATATCAATTGCTAAACTATAGGTAGCTACATTCGACCCACAGGCGAGCATTGTCAAAGTGCGGATCTTGTTCAATCCAACACGCGGCCCGCGACAGCGGCGCCGCTCCGGTCCTTGGTCTCCACCTTCCTCAAGGTCTTGCCGGCCTGGATAGACATGAGCAGCGCGCTGCGGTCGGGCAATCCGGCCGGCGGCCCGCTTGGAGCGGAAGGAGGGGGCGGGGGCGGGGGCACTCCCGCTGGCCCTGGAGGAGGTGGAGGGGGTGGTGGTGGAGGTCCGCCTGCCGACGGAGCAGGAGGCGGTGGTGGAGGTGGCGGCGGTGGGGGCACTGCTGCAGACGCGCCGTTGGTCTCTGAGGTCTCTGCAGGTGCCGCTGGCGGTGCTGGGGGCGGAGGCGGAGGAGTAACTGGATTCTCCTGCACCGGCGTGGGCGACTTGGAAGGAGACTTGTTGTCGTCCATGGCGCTCAGAGGCCGAGGGGGCCCCATGGTGCCGAACAGGATGCTGGCCAGCTGCTTCGCACTGCCTGCGCCCGTGCGGTCATCGTCGTCGGACGACGAGTCGTCGTTGTCGGAGCCGTCGACGGACCAGCTGTCCTCTTCCGGACGAGCACGGGATTTGCGCTCGAGGGGCCCGGTCACCGGGAATGGAGACCTGGAGCTCTCCTGCTGTTGCTGTTTCTGCTGCTGCGCGAGGCGGTGGAAGGGGTTCGTGGACTGGAATTCCTCCTTGGGAGAGGTGACCGTCGTCTGCGGAACCGCCGAGGGGGAAGTAGCCGCTTGGTCTGCAGACTGGCTGAGCTTGCGGAAGTAGGGGTTCTTGGACTCCGAAGCCCCCGTCCGGCTGCTGGCGGGCGAGCTGACGGCCGGGCTGGCCTGCTTCTCCGGCTCCTGCGCGACAGCGGGCGCGGGGGTTGCCGGAGCCTCAGGCACAGGCGCGGGCGGAGGCGGAGGCGGAGGAGGCGGCGAGGCCGCGGTCGTCGGCAGCACCTGGCTCTGCGTTGGAGTGCTGTCCTGCGGGGTGATGTTGACCGGGCCCTCGTCGTCGGACGAGCTCTCCTCTGCAAGGCCTTCGAGTTCGCGCTGCAGCTGGCGCTCCCGCTCCCTGGCTGCCTCGAGTTCGGCGCGCTGGGCCGCCAGTCTGGCTTCCCTCTCCTTCGCCTCGCGCTCCGCGGCCGCCTTGCGACGTTTCTCTTCCTGCTTCTTGAGCTTGCCCTGTCTGACCTGCTCCTCGAGCTCGCGCAGACGGGCTTCCTGCGCCTCTTTCTCTCTCTGGAACTCTTCTTCCTGGCGTTTGGCCTCTTCCCTACTTGACGTTAGTGCATCCGGTGTATATATATATACTTTGAGGGCCGAACTCAAAACTTACTCTAGGCGTTTCCTTTCGGCCTCCTGGGCCTCCTGCTCTTCTCTGAGGGCTTGCTCTTTGGCCTCCTGCTCAGCCTTCGCCGCTTCGTCCGCATTCTTGGCCTCGGCCTGGCCGGAGCTGTCTGGTCTGCCCTTGCGAGATGGCGGCGCTGGTGGTGGAGGCTTCTTCCCTGCCGGCTTCGGGGCTGGAGGAGAGGGGGTCCGTTCGCTGGCCAGGCGGCGCTGTCTCTCCTCTTCACGCCTGGCATCTTCTTCCTCCGCTCGCCTAATCCTCTCCTCGCGCTCTCGCTTCTCTCGTTCCTGACGCTGCTGCAGAGTCTCTCCGGTATCGAAGTGAGGCTTGAGACCAGCGGCTGCCATACGCTCAGCGATACGCTTCTGAGCACGCTCCCTGGCGGCAGCCACACGCTCTTCGTGGGTGAGTCCAGTCAGCGAGCTCGAAGAGGTTGTCGACACCGGAGATGGCCGAGCTGCAATCTCGCCGTTGGCAGGGGTATCATATCTAGAAGCGCCCCTAGAGGACGAAGGTCTCGTTTGTCTGCAAATGTCAGTACGATCAATGAAGAGAAAGTTAAAAAAAAAAGGGGGGGGGGGGGGGGGGGGGGAAGAGAGAGAGAGAGAGAGAGAGAAGGAAACGGAGGAAAAAGACTACACGTACTCTTTCTCGCGCTCTTCCTTGCGGATTCTGGCAGTCCTGCTGCTGCGCTGCAGGTCGTAGATGAAATCCCTGATCACGTCCTCGACACCAAGGGCGTCCTCCCAACGACGTCTCTCGTGCTCGCGGGCCGAGGTCTCGTTCTCCTCCTTCAGACTGTCCTCGAGACTCCGGGAGAACTCCTTGACGCTTTCCTCGACATCACGGGTCATAGCCTCGTTGCGCTCGCGTTCCGCTTTGATCTTTGCGCTCTCCTCCTCGAGACGGCGAGCCGCCGCGGTGCCATCGTCATCGTCAATGGCGGGGACTGGCTTTCCAGCCAGCTCGGCGGCACGCGCTTGCATCTTAGCACGGGCACGAGCCTTGATGCGGTCGGCCTCGGTGACCGCACCGCCAGGACCGGTTCCGACGATATGCAGAGCGCTGCCCGGATGCTCCTTGGCGTCCCTCAGGCGGAAGAGCTCAAGCTTTGCCTCTGCGATGGCCCGTTCCACCTTGCGCACATCCGAGGCAATCTGGGGAATCTGATCCTGGTAGTTCTGGAGCTGACGGCGCAGGGCCCTCCGCTCGGCGCCGGAGTCGAGAAGGCGGAGAGGTGCGTCGGGATGGGTGTCGATGTCATCCTGCACCCGTCGGATGCGTTCCATGAGGCTCTCTGCCTCCCTGCGATCCCGCCGGTCCAGTGCTTCCTCTTCTTCCGCCCGATTCTGGTCCTTGAAGTCGACCGCATCCAGCAGAATCTGGGTCTCGCGGATCTTCTTCTTCAGCTGCTCGATGGACAGCTCCTCCTCTGAGGCCTGAGACGAAGGGGCGGGCGAGGGCGTCCGGCCGCCATTTCCAGTGCGGCGGCGAGCAGCCGATCTGTAAACGACGGCGTCATCATCATTCTTGAACACGGTGGCATCCTTCCGCCCAGGAGACGTAGCACCAGTGCGGAAAGAGTGCTCCTTGAGATAGCTGACGCCGGTCTTTTGCGGCTGCAGGAAAGCGCCAGATGCCTTTCGCTGCTCCGCGTCCTGCGAGAGGAGAGACTTGACGGTGCCGATGGACTCGTTCAAGTTCCTCGTGGACGGCGGGATGAGTTCCGGAGGCAGGCGGGTCGGGACAGGGTAGCCATTCAACCTTCTGTAGATCAGATGCATCGCCACGGCAAACTCATCCATGTTGAGCCTGCCCCTGTTGTTGGGGTCGGCCAGGGTCCAGATGCGCTCCAGGTCCTTGCGGTCCAGTCCGCTCTGGCCCATGATCTCCTTGGCGGTCTCACCGCCGATGTAGCCCTTGTTGAGGCCATCCCACGCGCGGAAGAGCTGGTCGTAAATCTTCTTCTCTTCCTTGGTGACCGCCCATGGGATGGTCGCGTTGCCAGACAATGCAGCGGCCGAGAAGCCGCCTTCACGTCCAGGCTGCGGCATCAACTGCTGTTTCAGAGCTTCAAGGCCAGGTAGGCCAGTTGAGGGGGCGTTGATGTAGCCCCACTGGCCCGGCGCGCCGGTTGGCTGCGCGGTCAGCGGAGCGGGCACCGTATGGGAAGGCGACAGGCTCGACGTCGTGCCGGTGGGCATCAGCGGCATTGGAGGACGCGGGCCGCTATAACCGGTCGGCTGGGGGTTGAAACCCGTTGGCTGAGGCTGCAGATGCTGCGGGCTCTGTCCAGGGAAGCCTGTTGGCTGCGGCTGCAGGGTCTGAGTCTGGCCAGGATATCCGGTCTGCTGAGGCTGGAAGCCGGTCGCCTGGTTGTAAAACCCGGTCGGCTGAGACGTGAGCTGCGAAAGCAGCTGCGTGTTCGACGGCTGCTGCGGCTGTGGCTGCTGGATTGTTGGAGTGTCGAAGTTGGGGACGTTGGTCTTGGGCGGCGGCTGCTCGTCGGGGACCCCAAACGATATGATATCGACCATGCTCGACACTTCATTCTTTATGCGCTCGGGGAGGGTTTCCGGAAGCTCCCTATTTGTCAATCTCAGGTTGCAGAGGTACATTGCCAGGGCGAACTCCGGGAAGAACAGCTGCCCCGACTTGGTGGTATCTGACAACACCCTGCGAACTTGTTAGAAGGGCCCATCCGACAGGTCAACCTCGCCAGCTCTGGCTTACCAGATCTTCGACAGGTCGCTTCCGGGAAGCTTGGACCGCAGCAAAATGTCTCTGGCTTTCTCTCCTGTAGGTAAAGAAAATCAGCTACCCCTCCCTTTACCCCTGATTTGCCCCCCGGACCAACTTCTACTGACCGGACATCGTCTTGCTGTCACCCACGGCGGCCTTGAAGAGCTGCTCGAACTTGGCCTGGTCCTGCGCCGTGATGAAGGAGAGGCGGATGTTGGGGATCTTGGAGCCGGAGGACTTGGGCGGCGGCTGAGGCTTCGACGGCGAGGCATTCTGGAACGACTGCGCTATCTCCGACGAGGTCTTGCCAGTTGGAGCAGACGGCGCACCGGTGGTCACAGGGAACTGCTGCTGCGGAAGCTGCAGGGTCGGCGGCTGCAGATTCTGCTGCGGCGGCGGCTGGCTCTGGGGGGGATATCCGGTGAACTGCGGCTGCAGGGGCGCTTGGAAGCTCTGCTGCGGTGGTGCAGAGGAGGCTCCGGGGAAGCCAGTGAACTGCGGCTGCAGCGGTTGTCCACCTGGAAAGCCCGTGGGCTGGGGCTGAAGCTGCCCGCCGCCGAATCCAGTCGGTTGAGGCGCAAAGCCCGTCTGCTGTGGTTGCTGACCCTGAGGGAACTGCGAGTAGACCGGTTGCTGTCCGAACGGCGACGAGCCGGGGCGGGCGCTGTTGGCGCCGCCCAGGTAGGAGTTCGACGAAGAGTACATTACAAAACAGACGCTGGCATAGAGAAAGACACAGAAAGGAAGGAAAACGAGATGGAGGTCAGGACGACAAGCAGTGGTGCGGAGCAGCGGCAAAGGACGATGTTGGAGACGACGACGACGCGCGGAGGCTTCAGGCACGAGGAGAGACGCCGCCCCGGCCGGGCGCTAGCCGCTTCGAGCAAGGCGGGCCCGAGCTCCCTCCCGCAGTCCAGCTAGCATCTCCTGGGCGTGGGAATATCAGGTCATTTCTCGAGATCATTATCTGGGCATGTATTTCTTGGTTTAAGGTATGGAAGCTGCAGCAAGTTTACCATTGACCATGCAATATTCCACATAAGGTGAGCACCAAAAACTGCTGCTCAGAATGGTGCCCCCAGAAATGGATATCCCTTCGCCACGATTACCATGATAGTATCCAATAGACAGCAGATTATGATCGTTCCAGCTGCTGACAGTCATTTCCAAGCAATCGTACCGTACAAGCACATTAATTTGCTCCAAATCAGTCACTGGACACACACATAATCGTTCCAAGTTCATTATGACGTTCAGCCTGCCGAGGATGTCCTTGACAAGCACCTTCACATCGAATTTCCTGCCCTTGCTATATGATAGAGATGGGTTGTGATCTTTGTACAGTCCACAGGTGCTACCAACGTCCTACCGAGAAAACCATCATAGGACGCAATGTACCATATGAAAACAACTGCAGCATGAGCGACTCTTTAGGGATGACCACTTGAGATAGCCTTCCAAAGGCAGGATCGAGAGCTCGTACTTCATTACTGGATGCTAGGAAGAAAAAGATGTCTACCGTGCAAGTACTCGGTTTACAAACCCAAGATACCGACCTAGTAAGCTAGATTCGCTTAAGGAGTGATATCAAAATGATCTGTACCATCTTGTACATGCATCTATCCCCGTCTACCCTCTCAGCCCCCTACCAGAGACAGCCAGGTCGCGTACATTCAAGGCGTCAACGGCTCCGCAAACGGTGCCCGTCGACGGCCGAGACTATAAGGTGTGAGATAGATGAAGACACCCAGACCGATGTAATAGTATGTGAAGAGCAGCAGCAGGTAGCGCTGCATCCTCCAACTTGTCAGAGAGAAAGACGGGCCCTAGAGTAAGCGAGATTGGTTGCACAGATGCGGCGTACGACCGCCGCCAGACTGCCACGCTTAAATCCCCTCATGGGTGCCGTTTTGCTGCTGGGTGGCGCCCACCATCTTACGCAGCTCGTATTCCTTGGTGAACTCACGGGCGAAGATACCCAGGTCCTTGACCAGCTCGTGGCATGCGGTAATCACCGCTTCCTTGGGAGTAATCTCGCCATCGGTCTGGACGCGAAGCTCAAACTTGGGGACAAGAGGGTGAGGCACCTACGGTGACGTCAGCCGAAGTCGAGCACAGAAGAATAGCCAAGCGTATCCAGGACGCACCTTGTAGCCAGCGAAGAGAACGTGCGAGCTCTGCAAAAGACGAGAGCGGAGCAGGTTGCCAAGAGTGTGATCCTCCTTGTTGAAGGTAAAGATCGCCGACGACGGGATACCTGGAGCAGGTGATTAGTCTGCACGTCCTGGGTCAACACGTTGATGTGAAGACTTACGGGTGTCCGTCTCGACCTCTACTTTCTTCTCGCCGGGGGCAAGGACAAAAGACTCGAATCTATCAAAGAGTGTGTTAGCATGCTCCTTGCGGGGAAAACCGACTAGCAGACACAGCACAAGACTTGAATATCGCAAAGAAAGGGAAGCAGATGATGGAAATGGAAAAGGCAGGCTGAGGGGCGGGATGCAGTAGGGACGAAAGTGATAACGATAGGCTAAAGCAAGGCAGACCTCGGCGGCTGGTCATAGGCGACGTTGACGGTCGTCTTGCAGGGTTTGGTGCGGTAGCGGGCACAGGAAGAATCGTAGAGGCAGTGGGCAAAGAGCTCGTCACACATGATGGGCTTGACTTGATATGATGACGACCAAAGCAGTGGAGGGGAAATCTGGAGTTTGCTCGATGGAAAGGGCTGAACTCAACGTGCAATGATGCAAGAGATGCAGAGGGTAGAGGGAAAAGATCCGAAGCAGACAGGAAAGGGAGATGGACGTAAAGCCAAGAGGAAAGGGCAGATGACGTTGATGAACGGAAGAGAGCATGGAGGAGACAACTTGACAAAGTATCCCACGCTCTGCAACGAACCTCGTGTGCCCAGCAACGGGAGTATGAGGGAGGTTCCCTCCCATTTTCACCGGCGCAAGCATCCGGGATGTCCAAGCAGCAAGCTGCAGGCAACAAGGACGGAGTGAAAAGAAAGATCCAACATGTATCACAGGGAAACAGATCAAAAGGAAGTGCAATTTCTTGAGAGGAAGGAAGCTGGCAGGGGAACTCTCTTACCTGTCCGGCGCGTTCATCCTTGCAGGCAGGTCTTTCTCTTTCCTGCACTTGAAAAAACTGAGACAAAGACCACTGAAAAAAAGTGACACTCCCCTTCGACAGGGTTTTCAAATAGAGAACCAAAAAAAGAATACAGGGTCTCTTCTCTTTCTTCAAATAATACGTAGGTATCCAAGGATGACAACAAGAGACCAGCTGCCGTGGTGGCAACCAAAAAAAAAGTGGAGAAGGACAACAAATAACACACGCAACAGTCCAAAGATCAGAAGGATATAAGAATAGAGGACAATAAACAGTCTAAATATATGGGTATTACAGTTGTTGAGATGGCTGGATGGTCCCTGGGAGTGAACTCAGGGAATCATAGTCGGCTCCAAGGACACCGATGATGGCCGCCTTCCTTTGATGCCATCACCAGCTCTTCACCGCCCACACGTGACTCCACCAGCGGGCGGAACACGCACGGACACGCCCGCCATGCACTGCTCCGACGTCAGTCCGCGGACTCGCAGACAGCATATCCCATATCCCAATAATTATTCTGACTTCAGGATCATGCATGTGATGCTCTGACAGTCCCGAGTTGGCGCAAGTGACTTCCTCTCTTCATTTTTGTGGGGTTGTGGATTCCGCTCTCTCCTTAGTTCCGATCATCGTTTGGATGGTCGCGCTTGACCTCGGCTGGAATCCAGTGAGTCAGCTTGTGGGTTGATTTACTTGTTATATAACGGACTGTGGCCAACGGCCGGTGGGTAATGATGTATCACCGTATCAGACTATAAAACTTGAACATAGATACACTCTTGTGAGCATCGACAGAGGCTTCGCAATCTATATTCATCTATCTACTACCTCTTATTCTCTCTGCTTATATATAGACATCTACCTATCTATCTATCAGAATGGCAACGAGATCTGCACTCCACGCCGCCTACCCATGGATCAAGACGCCCCTCATAGCTTCCGCCCCGATGCTGCGCATCGCCATGGCTCCGCTCGCCGTTGCCGTCTCCCGCGCGGGCGGACTGGGCTTCCTCGCCGGCGGATACGACGTCTCGACACTCGAGACGGAGCTCGAACACGCCGCGCGACTCGTCCGGGAATCGGACCATCCCATCCACCAGGTGCCAGCTGAGAAGGGGGTCCTCCCCATCGGAGTCGGGTTCATCAACTGGGGCGCGGACCTGGCGGTAGCCCTGGCGGCGATACAGAAATACACGCCCTGCGCCGTGTGGCTCTTCGCCCCGGCAACCCAGCCCGACGACTTGATCCCGTGGGCCACGCAGGTCCGCGCCGTCACGTCCGGCAGGACCAGGGTCTGGGTGCAGGTCGGCAGCGTGGCAGAGGCCGTCTCGGTCGCGGAGGCGCTCCGACCGGACGTGCTGGTCGTCCAGGGCTCCGACGCAGGCGGCCACGGCCTGGCCCGCTCCGCCTCCGTCATCTCCCTGGTGCCTGAAGTCCGCGACGCTCTGGCGGAGCGCGGCATGGGCGCTGATATCGCGCTGCTGGCGGCCGGCGGGATCGCCGACGGCCGTGGGGTGGCCGCCGCCCTCGCCTTGGGAGCCGCGGGGGTCGCGATGGGGACCCGCTTCCTCGCCTCCCACGAGGCGACCATCGCGCGGGGATACCAGGCCGAAGTTCTACGCGCCTCGGACGGGGGCGTCAGCACGGTCCGTTCGACGGTCTACGACCGCGTGAGGGACATCCACGGCTGGCCTCAGCGGTACGATGGACGGGGAGTCATCAACGAAAGCTACGTCGATGCCGTGGAGAGAGGGATGGGGGATGAGGAGAACCGGAGGCTCTACGTGGAGGAGATGAAGAAGGGTGACGAGGGATGGGGACCCAAGGGGAGGATGACGACGTACGCTGGAACGGGTGTCGGGCTGGTCAGGGATGCTTTGCCGGCGGGGGATATCGTCAGGAGAGTCTTGCTGGAAGCGGATGAGACGATCAAGAGGTTGGCGGGCGAACGTTCGGACACATTGCTAACGCTGCCATAGTCTCTCTATTATCCGTACCACCACAAGATAGTTCCCGTCTATGCAACAGCTTCTGCATTATTTTGTATACAGACATTAGATACAAGGATCAAAAAAGAGACAAGCCTCAAATCCAGAATGCCATCATGCCTCCCGTGCGCCATCCTTGTTTCGTATCCGGCCCCGATTAAAATGTATGGAAGTACGAGTAGGAAGCTATAGTCAACCTCTTTGGACAATGCCGTAGCAATGGATGTTTCCTGCCAAGAAAAAAAAATCATGGCCACAGCAATAAATATGGGACAAGGCCGGCTAGGTCGATCGACAAGACAGATCAGATCTTGGTGTTCAAAAAGACAAGCGACCCTGGAGGGTATACGACAACCCAGAGCCAAAATAACACAGTACATAGAATGGAGAGGAAAGGGATCACATGAAAAGGACTCGAGGAGCTCGACAGACATCTAGATAACTGTAGAAACCAGATTCTAAGGATCGGATGACTAGTGGACTGCGTGTAGCAGATCACCCAAACTCGACGATGTTTTCTTCATCTTCCAGCTGCTCTTCTTCTTCTCCCGTTTCTTCATCATCTCAGCCCAACCCTCCTCGTCATCGTCATCGTCCGAGACGACTGCAGTATTCTTGCTGGGACTGGGCGTTCTCTCCTGCACCGTGACGGTGGTACTCTTTGACAGGTTCGACGGGACCGGGGGAGCGGCGGAAAAGGACGGTTTCCGGTTCTCATCGTTCCACGGCTTCACCGTCGACGAAGTGAAGGTGGATGCGCGCCTGTTGGCTTGCTGGTCCGGCTGGGGTGTCGACACCGGGCGGTATCGAGAGGCCCTTCCGACGTTGCTGCGCTCAGAGGGGGCAATGGATGGCGCATAGCTTTGTGACTGTGGTGTGCCACCGTCGGGGAAGAACGAGGCCGGTCCGTTGCTGTTCCACCGAGCCATGCTCGGATCGAGCGTGCTGAATCTCCGCTGGTCGACCTGAGGGCTGCCAGCAGCGCCGTTGAACGAAGCCATCGACATCCGCCGCATGTTCGTGTTCGCCATTGGGGAGAGGAAGTTGTTGTTCATCGGGGGTTGTGGTCCGCCCTGCATCCCCTGCATCTGCATCATCTGCTGCATCCATTGCATCTGCATCTGCATCATTTGGGTCATCTGCTGCGACATCTGAAGCTGTGCCTGCTCTCCCGCTGACAGTCCCTGCTGCTGCGGACCCGGCATTCCAGACATCCCTGGCGGACCCATGGGCCCCATCGAATACGGCCTGGGTATGCCGTTGGGAGACGGACCCCCCATTCCCATCATGCCACCATTAAGGTCGAAACCTGGGGGCTTGGGGCTACCCCTCCTCATCGCTCTCGCTCGCTCTTCGGATGCAATCACACCAACGAGACCACCAGGATGAAAGGCCGACGACGGTCCCCCGTAAGCTGAAGCGCCTCCTCCCATGGAGAGGGACTGCCTGTTCGAGGGAGTCACCAAGCTAGCCCCGAAATACGGGTCTCGCGGCAGGTTCCGTGCGAACACAGGCAGACCGTCCCGAGAACCTGGCCCGTCTCCGGCGATCGAGGCGGCAGACGATCGAAGGTTCGGGTTCGAACCGACCGAGCTCAGGCGTGTTGGGGGACGGTTCTTGTTAGGGAAGCCGTGTGCAGCCAGAATGCCCAGAGGAACGTCTTCATCCTCGTCATCGTCACTGCTCTTGCCGCTGCCTGGTTTGTCCGCGGAGATTCCGAGCGTTGACATGCGACCCGTAAGATTTGTGAGATTGGGCGTACTGCTGCTTGCCCTGTCCAAGTTCTGCAGCGGGTTATACGACTGCTCCCCGGTCACTTTCATCATCTGTTGACGGTAAACGGACAGATGAGCTTCCTGCCTGCGCCTCTGCTTCTCCGCCTCTCGCTGCTTTTCCGCCTCATCATCATCGTCGTCGGAATAGCTCGTATCCGAGTCCTCGCTCTTCGAAGCATCGCTCCTCGTCCTTGCCAGCTCCCGTTGCTGCCGATAGCGCTCGAATTGAGCGGGTGTCATCACTTTGTTATTATGGGACGGGGTTATGTTCGACACCCTCTCTTCGTGTTGCGCCTTCTGTTCGTATTGCGCAACCAGTCTCACATGGTCCGCAAGGGAGTAATCAAATTGCGTGTCTTCATCCGGCGACTCGACTGGCTTGTCAGCTCGAGGGGTGGAGTCACCATCCTCAGCGTTTGCATTCCCGCTATCTTTACTGTCGAGCAGCGAGGTCTCCTTGTTCGACTCCTCGCCCTCCGGCGCCTGGCGTACACTTCTCCTGTTCAACATAACCGATTCCCTGACCAGCTTGGCATCTGCGTCTTCAATTGGCGCAGATCCACGACTCCCGGTGAACGCGACGCTCCTCCTCAAACCCTGATCGCGTTTTCGCTCTGGCCTGTCGAGAGCACGATGCGAGGTAGTTGGGGGCTGCTGTGGCAAGCCATGCTGGCCCCCAGTGGTAGTAGTGATGGCTTCCTCCTGGCCGCGGTTGGACGCGCTCAGGAGACCATCGTGCGAGTGACGGCTGTCCCACGAGTAAGGAGAAGGCTCGATTTCCTTGGACCGATCAGTGTCAATCGGGGCGGGACGAGAGGCTTTGTCGTCTTTTGCGGGAACTGGGTGCGGATCCTTCTGCTGGTCAATCAGCATTCGATCGAATAATGTATATATATATATATATACAAGGGCATAGAACAATGGCTCGTACCGTATTTGCAGAGTGCGGAGACACCGACTGCTCCTGTAGAAGTGCACTCTTCCGCTTGCCTAGCCCCTCAAACATGTTACCAAAGTCGTCATCCGGCCCGCCCAGATTGAGGTCCGCATGCGGCAACTTGGGGGGCGTGGCGGTGCTGGCAGTGCTGGTCGTCATTGCCCGGTCCCTGGTGAGGGTAGGACTGGGCGGCTGAGGCTGTGGTGTTGGGGCCTTTGGCGGCTTCGTGCCAAAGGAGAATGTCCGGCCAGCTGCACGTAGCGAAAAGGAGGACTGGGACCCATGGCTGGGAGGCGGCGGGATATCATGAAATGCTCTCGAGTGCGGGTTGGAGGCGTCGTGCACCGGCACGTCGGTCGAGGAGGGAAGCGTGGAGGACGAACTGAACCGTGCCGACGAGGAGCTATCGTACAGCCCGCCAGTCGAGCCGGAGTTGTTGGTCCCTCCGCTGCCTCTATTCCGGGTCAACGCTGCACGTCTCATGGCAATCCATCTTGGGGTGACATACCGATTCTTCGGTGCCGGTCTCTCGAACCCTGCGAACAGATTGTCATGGTCTTCGGTAGGCGAATGGGACGGGTGAGCCTCACCCATTCTCTTCACCGTGTGGGATCCATCAAAGGACTTGCTCCCGCTGGCAGGCCGCTCAAATACCCGGAACGACGGCTCCGGGGGGTTCTCGACCTCCTCCAGCGCATTGCCGGATGATTTCCGACGAGCAAAGCTCTTTGGGAGCTTGATCGGCATCGGGAGAGGTTTCCGCAGAGTATCGCAAGCTGACCTGGGTCCTTGACGGATGAAGCACCCGCGTTCCAACCGGATGCTCCCACAACACGTGTCGACCGACCACGGAGCGGGCTTCGCAAGCGACAGCGAGGCGGCCAACGGACAGATCCACCGAGAACCTGACCGGTTCAGAGATGATGGAGCGCTGGAGTGAGGAAGGAAGAGAAAGGCAAAGGGGAAAGTGAGGATCAGGGCCACATGGGCGATGACCGCCGAGAACGGCTGGGAGGTGGAGGGATCTGCAGCGTTGAAGCTAAACAGTCAGCAAGTGACAGGTTCCGGCACACCGCAGCGCTGAATGCCTTTTGTTCCGGTGCTAGATTCCGACCCTAGGTGGTGGCTACGGAGAAAGAACGATAATGGGCAGGCTGCTCGAGAACAGACAAAACAACAACGCCGGCACGGGGCAGGTGACTGTCTCTGGTCCGCTCGGCAGCTTGCTTTGGATGTGACTCTGGGCACGTCAGAGATGTCCCGACAGCAGACACCATCCACACACAGGCCACAAAGGAACAGATAACGACAGGATGGTCAATTCAAAGGAACAGGAGGGTACTGACGAGAGGAGCGTGGAAAAGCTCTGCTGCACTGATGCAGTTGCTGCGTCGAGGCTGGGATCGACGGAGCACCCAAATATAGTAGTGCTGGCGAGCAGACGAGCAAAACTGGGGAGTCTCGGGAGAAAGAGCCAAAGAGGAGGGTTTCCAGGGCACAGTTTCTGCTGACTTACCAGACAGGGGAAGCGAATGGACACAGCTGTGGCTTGAGCGCACAAGCAAACAGCACCGGCGCAGCAGTTAAACCCCGTAGCAGCAGGGCCGGCGCCTAGCAGCAGTCCCCGCGGGCGATGAGTATCAACCGCTGAACGGCACTTGCACCGACGGCCGAGCACGCTGGAGCAGGTGGATGGGAATGCAAGGAGAGGACGGGAGGCTGCTGGCGATCGTGCTGACGGCAGAAAGAAGGGATCATGCCTGGGACGTCGCGGAGCGTCGCAGGGAGAGAGGCATATAGGGGGCTGATGTCTTCTGCGACCTTCTGTTCTGGCCTTGTGGCCTCCGCGACTAACTATCCCCGGCGCAGCATAGCCCACCCATGCCCAGCGCGCACCGCGACCCGACGTCCGCTCTTGTTGACTGCACCCGACTGGAGATCGGTGGCCAAGGAAATCCGAGCCTCATGGTGTCTGGCACAGACCCTCAGCGGCCCTGGAAGCGGCGGTAGGGGTTCGGCCTGCTATCCCTCAAGTTTCAGAACGGCGGCCCTGACGAGCTCCACAGGGCGGCCGGCGAGGGCATCGGTGGGCCAGGCAGACGAGACAAAGCAAGCAGAGCTCAGTGGCGTCACAGACGCCCAAGTCTGGACGCGGAAGGACAGCCAGGCGATCCCTGTTGCTGCTGGAAAAGCCACGCCGTCTTGGTGAGCTCTCCAGCAGCGCTGCAGATCGCCTCGAACCCGCGCCCGATGGAGCTTGTTTCTGATGGTCCACCTCCTCTGCTACTATCGTGATCTACATGATGCTCGAGCAGCGAATTCCTTGCGCCGGCGCCTCGACGATGGTATCGTCTCTCTACGGAGTACTCCAGATTTGCGGTGTACGAGATAACGCAATGGCAGCTTAGCTTGTACTGTCTGCAGGCAACAACCGCGACCGGCTGATCGTCGTCGCCAGCCACCATGATCTCACATCCGTTCCCATGACATTGGTGGCAGAGACTGCAAAGCATGGTGATTTCCGTGATCAGCGGCGGGAAGAAGTCTGGTTCCTGGTCGCTGACGCATGTTCCTGACCAGTATGTTGCATGCGTGAGGATGTGTTGAGAAGAGTGAACAGGAGGGAGCTTCGAGCATGGGAACGATGATAAATATATATACGGCGATGTCCTACGAGGACGGAGAGATGTGCACGCCGGCGGCTGGCTGGTCCTGAGATGGTGTGTGGACCATGACGGATCATAGCATCATAGCGAGGCTCTCCCGGAGCGACCCTGTGCGGCCGTGCCCCGCTGTCTGCGATCGATCATCGCATACGGAGCTCATCTTCAGAAATCGCGTATTCGCCGCTCTCATGCCCCGCGGAGCGCCTCGAGTGACGTGCACCAATGCCAGTAACCCCAAAATGTCGAGAATCCTGAAGATCGCTTTGTACTGAATAGTATCGCGGTCTCGATATCGGCAGCCCTATGACACGGAGACTGCATGACCATGCGACTAAAAATCTCCGTCCTCTTGAGGCTGCCCTTTTCCCGCCCATGTGGCTGGTGAAGCCCCTTTGTTCCCCTTCCCCGTTTAAAAAATAATAATGCCTTTGTGTGCTTCGGCCGCCTGTTCAAGGTACGGTCGCACCGTTCCTGGATCGCATCCTCGAACCCCACCCTGGAAAAGAGGCTACTCTCTACACAGCTTTCACGTACACTGCGAGGCATTATTCTCTGTGTACAGTGCAATCAGATGGGAACTCAAGCCGTTTGTGCGATCGGGGACTCCGCGACCATTTTCCTGAAGTCTTGCGCTCAATTGATAGATCGCACAGGCGCATTCCAGGACAGCCTTGTCACGATGCCGCGGCAAGCGATTGTTAAGGAGCATTATATTATTATTATTCCAACGCTCGATTAGAAAGTTGAAAACGGGCGGGAAGAGAAGAAGCTAACAACGTTAGCCCCCAATCTATCGGATTTATCTGCATCATGATTTCACGAATTACCCGAACGGACCCGGCCCGTGTCGCGGCCCCCTGAACCTTCAGGACACATCTAGGTTTTTCTGGGAAATTATCGCCGGACTATTTGCTTGCCAAGCCAGATCTCAGAAGGCCTGAATGTGGATGAAGGTATGTACAGTATCTAAGACGCGCGCGATAGCGTGCAGATCATTTCCCAATTACTACTCCATACTGTATGTACTGTACGATGTTATCCTGACATCCTACTACTGACGGAGAATACTACTATGACATCTCTACGGAGTACTACTCTAGTGGTAGTAGCAATTGGAAGGCGAAACCTTATCGCACGTTACCGATCCATAATAACCTTGGTTGTCCACTTCGAACGATTATTTCTATTTCCATCAATGGAAAACCTGAGATCAAGCCCTGCATTGTGCGGGGCACACGTGCACTATGACAGTCTTTTTAATTTTACGCATATTGCATAGCAGTAACTCCAGATAGGCATCTGCACGGAGGACCTGGCTTGACATAACACATATGTCACTATAACAAGAATCCTGCTACTATCATCGCGATGTTATCGAAAAGGATATCGAAAGCTGCTCTAGCTAATGGCATATGTGCAGTGTACATCTTCATATTACATTCGAGACAGCAAAAAGCCATGTGCGGTCTCGCCTGAGGCTTCTTTTTGCGAGAATGAAGTATCCGCCCAGAAGAAACCTTAGCCTTCGCCCTTGAAGCTATTCAATATGAACCCAGTCCCATGGTGCCATTTTCCCTGATAATAGTAGCAAATACCAATCCGTCACCAGCGTCCGACAAAAGGACAAATTAGTCAACAAGGGAAAAAGAAAGAAAAAGACCATCCTTTTTTCTACTCTGAAAGTTCTCCACGGTAGTCGCCCTCAACGACGATGGAATCCTGCGAAATAAAGCTCCCGATCAATGCGACGCCCGCGGGGACGCGCACATCCCGGACGCTGAAGCAGGCGAAGGCGACCAGCTTCTTCAGCGCGGGGCAGCACCTGAAGATGCAGTTGACCAGGTAGTCGTCCATGACGGTGTGGAAGGAGATGTCCAGCTCCTTCAGATGCGGATACGTCTTGTCTTTCGCGAAGACCTCCTCGAACGCGGCGTGCGAGATGTGTCGGCACGAGCTGATGTTCAGGGTCTGGATCTTGGACCCCGAGTGCTTCATCAGCGCGATGAACCCCTGCGAGGCGAGACCGACTGGCTCTGGCGGGCCGTCCGGGTTCTGGTTGTCCACGTCTCGCGTCGACGAGAGGTCGACGAAGGTCAACGGCGGGTTGGGCCAGTCTGTAAACAGGCTGGCGTACCCCTTGTCCGTACACACAGCGTTATTCGAGAAACGGAGCTTGGAAAGCTTCCGGCATTGACGGTGGATCGTCTCGAGGAGCTTGTCATCAGCGTCATGGAAGCCTTCCAGGGAGAGAGTTTGCAGGTTCGGGCCGAGTTTTTCTACCATTTGGGTAACGCTCTCGCCCTTTGTCTCCCGGAGGAAGTTGAGCGACAGATGCTCCAGATTCGGCAGCGTTGCGATCGCACTGAGAGAGTCGTCACCCGGCTTCCAGCACTCCTTCAGCTTCAGCCGCCGAAGGTTGGTGCAGGACTTGCTCATCACCTGTACCGACTCGTCATCAAGAGAGGAGTCAAGGTTAGACAACTTCAAGCTCTCGAGACGCGGACCGGACGTCCTGAAAAGCTGCCGCCAGCATGCATCGGAAACAAGGTTGGCTGCGTCCAGCCGCAGGTGCTTGATGTTGAGATTGCGAGTCATCATATAATCAAGGACGCTGTCTTTCATCTGACCCGCAAAGCGGAGGTCGACGTTGACCAATGAGGGCATAAAAGCAAAGATCTTCTGGAAGTCCTCCGTCTCGAGTTCTGTGACCAGTTAGCAGCTTGTATCATTCACTTTCAAATTGTAGACGTACTGGCACAGTCGTATATCTCGATGAAGTCTAGATCGGGACGCAAGAAAAGGCTGAGCGTCCTCGGAGTGAGCACGCGCCTCTTGGAGAGAATCTGACTGAGACGGTGGAGCAGCTGTGGAGGGAGGTCTCCAAATTCCTCAATATCATTGATATTATCGGCAACTTTCTGCCGGAAGCGTCAGCGCATGATGCAAATGGAAAGTAGCAGGACGTCAAAACTTACCTTCGTACACATCTCCACAAGGCTTAGAGCCCCGCGCTGGACAAGTCCATCGAGAAGATTGCTCTGGTTCTGCCGACGGCTGCTCCTGGGTCCACGCTTTTTGGCTTTCGACTTCTTCTCCTCGTCCGCCAGCTCCTTGGAGCACTTTGAGCAGAGGAGCCCTCCGTCTGGGCCGGTCTTGCTGTACGCGGTGACCGTGAAGCGCTTCCCGCAGATCTCGCAGTTCTCCAGCTGGCCGGGGAGCGGCCGCGCCTTTTGATACATCATCTCCCGCGCAATCGCATCATCATCGCCGTCGGGCTCACCGGCGCGCTGTGCCTTACGCCGGGCAAACTTCTTGCTCTGTTTGATCTTCGCCAATGTAGTGGCCTCCTTTCGCTTCCGCTTCTTGCTCTGCTCTGGGGACTCGAGCTCATCTTCGAATTCCTCGTTTTCGACGCCATCTTCCCTTCCCTCGCGCTCAGCCTGGCGCGCTGCCTCCGCTACACGCCGTTCGTAGTCTTGGCGGATCCGGGTAGCGGAGATGTTGTTGGACTAATTTGCAGACCGTCAGAACATGCACAGTAGGGAAGAGAACAGATTAAAACTCACAGCCAGGAAATCAGTAAGCGCAGAGTGACTGGACCGCTCGCTGTCAGTCTGAGTTCCCAAACCAGCGAAAGCTCCGATAAACCTACGGTCCCCTAATATGGTTCCCAGTCTGTCCTCTGCGCGACCTTCAGCGATCTGTCAGCAGCGACCACAAACCAGTATAGTGTAAATCACTCACATCTTGTCGTATTAACCGTCTCTCGGTCGCTATCAGGAGTAAAAAAAAAATTGGCAGGTGCCTGGATAAGCAGAGGCTGGCTTCGAGGCGCTCAAGTCACAAGACCCGTGGCACTTTCGCGTTCCACTTTACGCGAGTCTAGGCGCCGGTCGGCTTATCCAGACCGCGTTTCGGGACGAGCGATAAGGTTCAACAGCAGTAGAACAACAAAATCTGACAGCCCTCACCAAGTCTGCTGAAAGACAAGGCAGGCGTTTGTCTCTGGTCTCAAGCCAAGAGGTAATATATCCGGCCAGAGGACCCTGTTTTGCGTGTGAACTTTGTTCTTTCCTTTCACTTCCTCTTATCGATCCCCCTGGTCTGCTGCATTATCAGGCGGAAGGTCAGCTGTGGATAGGGGCTTTGTTTCCTGGAACTCTCACTTTCAATTCACTTAGCAGAGTGATTCTTTCACTATAAACGAGAGCAGATCAGGTCGCCAGGTCGATATCGTCGTCATGGCGAGAAGGGGATCTCTTGCGAAAAAAGCGGAGCCGTCCGCATCCATGACCAGTAAGACGCTGTCGCTGCCTAACGGCTGGCTTTCAAATCGCCTTGTCCACTGACACGTCCAATATTTCAAGGCTCTGTGCAGTCAAAGAGAACTTCCTCAGCCTCGTCATCCCGCGCGAGACGCGCCTCGTCCAAAGTTACCCATCCTGCGCTCATTGGCGTCGACCTCGAGCACACTGACGACGAGGACGAGACCGATCAATCGTACGCCGCGGGTGTCCGCCGAGGCTATCGAGAAGGGAGAGCTGCACTAGAAGCTCAAGCTCGTACAAGTTCCATTGAAATTCATATTCCAGTCAAGAAAGAGTCACCCGCTCAGGGCCCCTCTTCATCGACCTCCGTCGACGGGGCTTCACGAGACGAGATGAACGGAGACGACACTCCGGCAACGAGTGTCGCCGTCACACCGGCCGACTCGGAGACGAACAAGCCAAGGAAACGAGTCAGCGCTTCTGCTCGTGCTCGGGAGCTGCGTTCAAGCGCATTCTCGCTCAGCACAGCCAGGGGACTCAAACGGGACGCTTCAGCGTTGTCTGCGGACGATTCTACAATTGAAAGCTCAGATGCGGCCCTGGCGCGTGCCTTGCAGATGGAAGAATATCAAAGGACGGGTGTGAAGCGACAGAAACTCTCGATGGGCAGAAGCAAGCCCGCTCTTGAAATCCAGAATTCCACCGATGACGATGACATGTTGACTGACCTCGGATCGCCGCCGCGTCACAAGGCCGGAGACTCACTTGGGGCTGGAAATGAAGCGGTCATTGCGGACAGCGAAGATTCAGCCCTCTCAGATCTCGATGATCTAGCTGATCGCATCGGGGAGCAGGTCGAGAGTGAAATGGAAGATCTTTATCAGCCTGACTCCGAACAAAGTGACGGAGAGTCTTCAGTGCCTCAAGATGATGGTGTACCTGTGGTTGGTGAATCAGACCAGGTCATTCATTCTACATCAGTATCGGCTTCTGGCCCATTGTACTCTGTCTCTCAGGGACCCAGGAGACGCCGGGCCACTATAACGGGCCGGTCAAGAGCTCTCCCGGACTTTGAAGTTCTTCAGCAAAGCTCAACTACTAGGGTCTCCAGGGTGAGTGAACAAAACTTCCCAAGTCTATGTATCTATCTAATAACCGTGGTACAGGCTGTTAGGGAACGTAGGAAGCTCGAAGAACAACACCCGTGCATCAAGACAATGTGGGACGATTTGAAGAAGACGCCACCAATCACCCCAGTCGCGGCGGAGCAGCCTCCGGGCATCACCAGGAAATTGAAGTCTTACCAGCTCGAAGGGCTGAACTGGATGATGCAGCAGGAAAAGACCCAGTACAGGGGCGGTCTGCTGGGGGACGAGATGGGAATGGGGAAGACCATCCAAGCCGTGTCCCTGATCATGTCCGACTATCCTGTCGGCAAACCTTCACTGGTAGTCGTTCCTCCAGTTGCGTTGATGCAGTGGCAGTCGGAGATCAAGGTTTGTGGTGCCTGCGATGTCTTGATGCTGAGCACCATAGGTCTAATGGGATCCTTTACTGCAGGAATACACCGATGGGAAGTTGAAGGTGCTTATCTACCATAACTCGAATCCGAAGGTCAAACTCCTCAAGAAGAAAGATCTGCTGGCGTACGACGTGATAATGATATCCTGTATGTCCCAGACCATTGAAAGTTGTATCCCAATGACGCGTCTAACATCCGTCTAGACTCGGGCCTGGAGTCCATCTATCGTAAGGAGGTGAAGGGCTGGGTTCGCGACGATGGGATTGTAAAGGAGGACAGTGAGTATACTGAATCCCTACACATCTGATTTGATGTGACTGATGTTCTTCCAAGGTATCATCCACTCCATCCATTATCATCGCCTCATTCTTGACGAGGCTCATAGTATCAAGGTAAGCTCCGACTCCGCGCTTATACTGCGTCTCGTTTGTTGACGCAAGTCAGCAACGCACCACAAGCGTCGCTCGGGCCTGCTTTGCACTGAAGGCAAAGTACAAATGGTGCCTCTCTGGCACGCCTGTGCAGAATCGGATTGGAGAGTTTTTCTCTCTTCTGCGGTTCCTACAGGTCCGCCCGTTCGCCTATTATTTCTGCAAGATGTGCAGCTGCAGGGAGCTTCATTGGTCGCAGGATAAAGAGAAGAGATGCTCTCGATGTGGGCACAGGTAAGGGTCTCATATGCTGGATGAACGGTCTTCGAAGTCTAACATCCTCTGTAGTGGATTCAATCACGTTTCCATTTTCAACCAAGAGATCCTCAATCCCAGTAAGCTGCGCCGCGGAACTGGTCCTTGGTCTTTTCTAACACATGGTAGTCACGGAAAGACACTCTACACGCCGCAAGGAAGCATTGGCGAAGCTGCGTCTAATCACTGATAGGATTATGCTCAGACGGGTGAAGAGAGAGCACACGGCGGCGATGGAGCTGCCACCCAAGCGGTAAGTCTCGATTAATTTCTGTCGTGATCTTGGAGTCAGCGTCGATGCTGACGTGCCTCCAGCGTAATTATCCACAATGAATTCTTCGCCGACATCGAACGGGACTTCTCCAGGAGTATCATGACCAACAGCACTCGGCAGTTCGACACATACGTGAGCCGGGGTGTCATGCTGAACAACTATGCCAACATCTTCGGTCTCATCATGCAAATGCGTCAGGTCGCGAACCACCCCGATCTGATACTGAAGAAGAATGCAGAAGCTGGGCAGAACGTCCTCGTCTGCAGCATCTGTGACGAGCCTGCCGAAGAAGCAATCCGATCCCGCTGCCACCATGAGTTCTGTCGCCAGTGCGCAAAGGACTACATCCGCTCATTCGATGCTGACACGGTGGTTGACTGCCCGAGATGCCATATTCCTCTCTCCATCGACTTGGAGCAACCGGAGATTGAGCAGGAGGAGGATAATGTCAAGAAGAACTCGATCATCAACCGTATCCGGATGGAAGACTGGACGTCCTCGACCAAGATCGAGATGCTGGTCTACGATCTCTATAAACTTCGGAGCAAGAAACAGACGCACAAGTCGATCGTGTTCTCCCAGTTCACCTCGATGCTGCAGCTTGTCGAATGGCGTCTGCGCCGCGCCGGCTTCAACACCGTCATGCTCGACGGAAGCATGACCCCGGCGCAGCGCCAGAAATCGATCGAGTACTTCATGAACAACGTGGACGTCGAGGTCTTCCTAGTCTCCCTCAAAGCAGGTGGCGTTGCCTTGAACCTGACGGAGGCATCCAGGGTCTTCATTGTCGACCCGTAAGTCTCTCTCCTCTTCCATCTCATCTCTTCGTCTGTTTGCTGACATGCCTCCAGCTGGTGGAACCCTGCTGCCGAGTGGCAGAGCGCGGACCGATGCCACCGTATTGGTCAGAGGCGCCCCTGTGTCATTACTAGACTGTGCATCGAAGACTCGGTTGAGTCTCGAATAGTGCTGCTGCAGGAGAAGAAGGCCAACATGATCAACGGCACGATCAACAAGGACCAGGGGGAGGCGCTGGAGAAGCTGACCCCAGAAGACATGCAGTTCCTATTCCGTGGATCATAGGTCTATTACGGGACGGAGTAACTGCGTATATCGGACGGAAGAATTATCCGAGACCAGAGCAACACTCAAGTCTTGCAAATGTTTGACACAAGCATCATGTTGTATGTACGTTACGTACGTAATTTCCTGGAGATCGAGATTGGCTCGGGCATGAGACCCAACAGACTACGCCAGATTTCAAATGGAGAGAGCAGCTGTGGGTGTGCTCTCATGCCGCACCATGATGTGCTCGCTTTGATTGAAGCTTCCTGTGGGTATTATTTTATTAGGTGGATCAAGGGGGATGGTCTCTAAGGGAGCGGAGGCTAAGCAGGCCGATTAACTTGCATTCTTCTAAATAGTTTACTATTTGAACCTTTTGTACCGAAAGATCTCGACAGAGCTATCTGCAGTTACTTACTATCCAATCAACTGGCATTCTTTTTATAGGCGGTCTAGGCTGAAGCCAAGCCTGGTGGGAAACCAACCGCTGGGATCATAGGGACCCGTAGTCGATCCTCCTTACTCGCATCTCCCGTGTTACGCGTAGGGCTGGGCGACCCGCCGTTCAGCTCGCACGGACGGCGTCGGTGATCGTCCGTCCTCCTCTCGTGGCGCCCGGGAGGACCCGGCGGAGCTTGGCCTGGATGAACGCATCGCTGACTCGCGGGGGCATCGCCGGTCAGGCTCCGCCCTCCCCCCTCGAGGCTGCTGACCGGGGATGTGCGCGTTCGTCCTCCTGGTCGGCGCAGGACTGTCCTTTTTCTCTTCTGACTCATTCTATCCTGAGGTCGTCTCCTTCGCAATTGCTCGGTCCCGGGATGGAGGGGAGCGCGCTTTCCTCCGCTATGGTCATCTAATCTAGGGCTTTCCTCTCCTGAACACACCCGAGAGTTGTACACTCTCGAGAATCTGATGAATCTACTTGCACATACAATGGAGGATGTCTCGCCGCATGCGCAGCTCCAGCACCCAGCTGAGACATATGCTCCCAAGCTCGTCGACCAGACAGAGAAGCACGACCAGACGATGGCGCTGAAGGCCGTCGCAAACATTCCATCAGCCCCTGGCAAGCCCGCGGGAGGATTCGACAGTACCCCAATCCCTCATGCCCCTCCAGGCTACACCCTCAGGTTCACTTTCCACCGCGCTGTCAATCTTCCCTTTGCGGATTTTGCCACTTTCTCCTCGGACCCGTACGTGAAGGCGCAATTGATCGTCGACCTGCCCCGGCGCCATAAGCAGGACCCGGACCTCACTTTCCGCACTCCAACCATAAGGAGGAACACCAATCCCGTGTGGAATAACCAGTGGATTGTTGCGAACGTGCCCGCATCCGGGTTCGAGCTCAAATGTCGCATCTACGACGAGGATCCGGCGGACCACGATGACAGGCTCGGCAATGCCTACGTCAAGGTCGACTCCATACCCGACGGATGGGAGGGCATCAAGGAGCAATCGTTCCGGGTCAAGAAGCGCATGGGCAGCAAACGCGCCTACCTCGTCAGGGGCATTGCTGCCGCGATCTGGCAAGAGCGCAAGCTGGACGCGCAGCTGGTTGTCAGCGTGGAATGTCTGGGAAAGACTCCGGGCGACGAGGGTGGTCAGATATACACCGTCGGGCCAAACTACTGGTTCAAACACGTCTCTCCCTTGATCGGAAGATTGGCAGGGACCAAGGACTCGGTCCAGAGCCAGGATGGCAAGAGATCAATCACTCGATACAAGTTCGTCCCCTCTCTTCCCTTGATGGAAACATAAAGCGCAAAGCTCATGCTCTCACCGTCTAGCTTCCAAGCCGTTCAGATGCAGCTGAGAGGCCCTGTTCCGGCTCAGCTCTACCATCGATACGTCGAGTTCAAGCCCTTCGTGGCTGGTATGTTCACCGCCCAGAGCCTTCGGGGGCGTATCCTCAACCGGGCGCTGCATCACCAGCATGCGCGTATTTACAATTTCGATCGGACCACTGAATATGGAGAGTTCTCCTCGCCGTGTATAGAGTTCACGCAGAAGTTCCTTGAATTCGTGCACTACGATCAGGGTGGACGGATCTTTACCTACGTCCTCACTCTCGACGGCCAGCTGCGTTTCACGGAAACGGGAAAGGAGTTTGGGATCGATCTTCTGAGCAAACACACCATGCATAGTGATGTATCCATCTATATCGCATGGTCCGGCGAGTTCTTCGTCCGTCGACGCAAGCATCGCCATCGGCGTCATTCCCCTGGCTCCGATCCCACGGAGACCCTTCCATCTGCGCCGGAACCCACGGAGGAGAATCCCTTGGAGCCGTCGACTGACCCAGCCGACTACGAGCTCTTCATCGACAACGACAGCGGGACTTATCGTCCAAACGCTGAGTACCTGCCTCTGTTGAAGGAGTTTATATCAGCCAATTTCCCCGGTCTTCATGTGACCACGTTGGACTGCCAGAAGGATGCAGAGCGGATGCACCGCCTCAAGGAGGAGCAGCGCGAGCGCAAGAAGAAAGAAGGACGGCATATAACCTACGTACAGCAGAGCAACAGCTCGTCGTCCTCCCTGTCGAGCTCAGACATCGAAGAATTGGACGAGCGCAGCGGAGAGCCGTCGAAGCAAAGAGGACCCCTCGCCCAGAAGTTGCACGAGATGAAAGACGTCAGAGGAATGCTCCTAGACTGGGCTGCAGAAGCAGACGGTGAGACTCTGGCCCCCAGCAACCAGCCAGATCAGAGCGGCGCTGCGGCCACTGGGAGTGCAGAGCCTTGACAGCCTGTGAGAAGGCAGCCGGCTGAGAGTGAAGATGTAGCGGCGCGGAACAGCCAGGCTGCCTGATCCTGCCACCTTGTTTACGTATACCCTGCAAGCCTGATGTTTGTGTGATCCCGCACTGTGCCGCAGAGTGATCAGATGACAACTGTTGCTTCCTCCTATATCAAGAGGGTTTCATTCTCTATTATTTTCTATTCCTTTGTTCTTCTTCCAAGATCTTGCTCTCCTTCAGCGAAATACCCCCCCCCCCCCCATTGGAACTAATTCTAATTGTCTCCTTGCAGTCTGTCTTTCCTGGAGTATTAGAAGTTTCCTTTGTTGGCTTGGAGAATTATCTGCTCTGTGAGATGGGAAACACAGGTTCAGAATCGGTGGCATCAGAAATAGGTCGAGTAAACAAGTCGATTGTCCACCAGTTCTTTTTATGATTTATTTTCAAGTAGACTGCTAGTTGAGCATCTCTGTGCCACGGACGCCTCTGTCGGGCCAACAGGGCCCGGCAATAGGCGGAACGGACTGCTGATTACTTCTGGTGTATGCGGACAGCGGTATTTTTACACACGGTTGTCTTGATTCTCTGATCCTCGGAACATGAGACGTTTAACTCGTTGATGCTGTCTTGGTTTCAATTTAATTCGGGCCACCTGGTGCCTGTCCGAGTGATGATTCTGGACGCTTGGTGAAACCTGGCCTGACCAACCGTTCCGAAGATAGTGTCTAATTGTCGATTGAGGGCTGAACACCAAAAAAATCATTGATTCCTTAGCTGTCATGGGTGTCTTTTTTTCGAGCCGCTGAGCGGAAATGTGATTGACTAATATGCTGGACCCGTGGATAAATTCCATACATACCTAATATCAGATCCTACGTAATATAATTGTAGTCAGTTTACTATTCTGCTGATGAGCGGTCTGAGACATTAATCAGGTAGAATCAATGTATGTACGTGCCAATTCCAACTTCCAGTAGTAATGGAAGGTGGGTCGAGCTGCTCATAATACAAATGATACAGAAAGACAGAGAGAACTATGGTATTCCGTGGATACAATACAAATCGCCATACATCACAATCTGATGATCAACTATAATACAAAGATATGGCCGTATGTAATAGTTAATAACAAAAAAAAGAAAGACCTGGACGAGGATGGTCTTTTTTTCTTCCTTACTTTCTTCCTGGGACTGTAACTGATCTTGACCACAATTAGTAGCTTGGCTATTTGTATGTATATGTGATAGATAGCTTTCCAGCTTTCCATTCCAGCAAAGCTGGTAGGGCGATTTATTGACCTTTTTTCCCCTTCCCTTCTTCTCAAGAGGTCTGAAAGAGTAGAGCGTGGAATTGTAGTATCTTCATTGGATTATGTACTGTACTGTACCTACGGAGTAACTACTCAAAAAGGATTCCTCTCCTCTTGGGAAGCAAAGCAACCTCCCTGGCAGCGAGAGTCGGAACTGGAAGCAAGAGGCTTTTTTTAAAAAAAAAATAATGGAGAGAGATAAGATATCACCCTGAGGTCAAGTGGAATGACCCTTTTTTCCCCTCTCAAAGTAGCCTCTTTATTTATTACCTTTTATCTTTGGATTCATGAGGCTCTTTACATGAATACATAGGTACTCGGCACTTTGGGGGATATATATAAATAGAAAGGAAGGAAAAATGAAAATAATGGACAGAGAATTGAATTAAGTTAAATAAAAGGGTTAAATTTTTTTATAAAGATTATACAAAAGGATTCATAATTGACGGGGAATCCGATAAGAGGAAATCATAGACACTGGATCATCAAGGACCGCTTGTTGTTTACACTGCTTCACGGTATGCACAAATTAAAATTAAATAAAAGAACGCGGGTTGAATTGGCATTTAATAGATCTATCTAACCTAATTGAATGCTGGATCTTTACTTCTTAGCTTTAGCCGAGAATCTACAAGACTCTGAGGGTGCTGACTAGCCTGTCTGGGAGATGAAAAAGAAATAATTCTCATTTTTTTCTTAATTTGGTTAATTGATTGAATTTTCTTTATTTTTTTCCTTGTATTTTCTCAGGTCGCTGACTGAGGATTGATCGTGCTGCTTCAGCATTGTCTTCATTAAGTCTCTGCGTCTTAGCTTGTCAGTAGAGGAATTTGTACTGTATTTCTCTGCTTGACCGCTTGCAGCTACTCAAGGCTGAACCAATAGTATCTCTATGATAATAAATTCTCCGTTTTATTAATCTCTAGATAATTATGATAACTGACATACAGATTATTATAGTGCTGCTGTAGAAATTCTTATTATATTCTTAAAATATATATAGATAGCATCTCTGTATTACATCAGCCTCTTATTCTTAATATATTATCTACTTCTAGAAGTCGCAGCTAATGCCATATCGAGATGCGCGAATTCCTGAGATCGTGTTAGGATACCCTGGACGGCTATCAAGAAATTACTTTTACGGAATCAGTGGTTGTGCTGTCTCTCGCTTGACGATTTACCGTGCTGGAGATTCAGCACGGATGAGATGAATGGGCTCAATATACTCGGAATATAGTTTTGCAACATGGTATTGGCAATTCTATCAGATCAGCGCTGGCATGTAGACTTCTGAGAGCACGCTTCAGGAGCGGCAGCTGTTCCATTACTGTATGACCCATCATGGGCTCCCCTTGGCTGCGCTTTGCACGTTGTTCTCGAGTTCCTGCAGCGTGCCTGGCGGGTCTCGGGGTAGCGGATGGGAGCCAAGTTCGACAGACTCGTCTCGGGATCGAAGCTAGTTCTGGTGGCTGCTGGAGTGGCCCGATCATGCGGAGTGGAGGATCATCGGACACCTCATAGCCTGTGCACTAGTTCAGCTCTCTCCTCAGTACGCTGTGACTCGGGTACGTAGAGTGAGAATGGGAATAATAACGATATAAAAAGACCAGAGTGATCCTGGTGCTGATGCCTGCGCTGCGGTGGCGGTGTTGTCACCTGCTCTGAGACAGAGCGCCTTGTTTGTCCGCCAGTCTCTCGTCTCTCTCTACCAAGGAAGCCTTTGTCTTTGTCCGCCCATGAATAAGCGGGCGAAGTAAACAGAAATAGAAGCTCCAGGATCCTTGATAAATATCGTGTACCACTGCCCTCAAGCTCGCGGTGAGCAGCGGTGCCTGCGTGCTTCCAGCATCTTCCCCTCGGAGGATCAAGACTGCACCGCACACCCCACAGAGCGCCATCTCGAATCAACGCGGCCGGCCTCACATAAGCGCTCCGCCCACCACACCACCGCGCAGCGGCATGCCTCGAGCGGCCAGCGATGCTTGATATCTACCTCCGGCCACATCCCCAGACGAGACTGCGTGTCCTCCGCGACTGTGCCGTCATCTGGCCCCTGCGCTGTTGACGGCCAGAACGAACGACGCTCGGCTTCGACTCGGACGGCCCTGAATGCTCAATCGTCGATTCCCCGTGCCTGTCTCCTCAGCCGCACGCTGCTTGCCGCCGCATCGACTCAGGACACCCTCCCTGCATCGAAACCGTTCGATCTCCCCCTGTCCATGCTTACCTCCATCTATCTCCCCTCCCGCAACCCTCCAGAGTCTCTCGAGCGGTGAATTAATGTCATTGGGCGTCTTCGAAAATGGGCAACGTCGGGAGCCGTGTCGATGATTCGGGGACCCTCTTCCTCAAAGATCAGAACAGACGTGAGTGCTTTCCCGGCGTCGGATGCTGTACGTTCAAGTTTGTTGACTACTCCCGTTGCAGTTGCGATCGCGTCCGTCACAATCACCAACTCCCGGCGTAGGGTATTGCTAAATATCACCCCAAACTCGTTCCCCGCAACCAGATACAATGCCAAGCGGGACACGGGCGATGATCGCCCGATCGAATATGTTCAGGTACAGATAGAGCTCCGTTGACGGGACTTCCTCGCTGCAAGTCGCAAATGCTGATCGTTTTGCACCTTGCAGGACCCAGACCCCCCTGCTTCGACCCCGGTGCCGGCGTTTCTGCTACGCCTGACCAACGAGGACGAATTGAATTTCCGCTTTACCTTCATAATCAGACAGATCCAGACCGGCCAGGTGGTCAACTCGACGGTCAATGGCGTGTCAACCTCCCTCCCTGAGACCATCGATACCGTGCTCACCGGCTTCACCTTTGCGCACGCATCCAATTCGAAGGAACTGGATAATCTCATCACAAGAGAGTTCCACGCCAACCCCAATCTACAGAATAATTCTAATGTGCAGCTTCTCGGTGATTACTCTACCGGAGGCAGCCCGTCGGTCCAGTTCGAGTGGTCGTGGAAATGGAAGCCGCCCAAGGCGACGGAAGACAAAGGCGGCGGCTGGCGAAACAGCTGCAGTTTTCTCGATTATGACCAGAGAGCCAATCGTTTGAATACGCTGGCCAATTTCTCCTTTTGGGTTCACAATGCCCAGCGCCCGCTTTCCAGCCCGCAGGTGTCTTCGCCGAACTTGGAATTGAACGTCGCCGCTCGAAACCGAATACCCTCCGCGCAGTCTGTCATGTCGCATTCCAGTGACATTGACGGATCACACTCACAGATCCCTCCACGCACTCCGCCCGAAATCGCTGATACTGCGCCCCCTCCTCCGACCGCCGCTCCTCCTCCAGTGAAAGTCGAACTTCCCTTTACACGGCCCGCCGAGGACATGAGCGCGGTCGAAGACGGGCCCCTTTTCCGAGCCACGATGAAGGCTCTGGAGCAGAAGACCGGCAATATGCGCGCAAAGATAAAAAAGGTGCTCAAAAAGGCCGAAGCCGCACACCAGGCGCAAGTCGCCTGCAACGATGCTGTGGAGGCCTTTATCTCGTCTCTCAATGAAGCCTCCACCTCGAATGCGAATGCGGTGCAACCGGCTCTGGAACATTACTTCGAAAAGATTGCCCGCCAGATCCTCAATTACGAGCAGCTCAATACGGCCAATCTTCAGAAGCTGATCATAGAGCCGTTGAACAAGCTATACACCAACGACATCAAGCAGGCGGAGGCAAAGAAGAAGGACTTTGAAGAAGAAAGCAGAGAATACTACGCGTATGTCGGTCGGTACCTTGGGCAGCGGCAGGATTCGTTGAAGGAGAAGAAGCGCGCGGAAAGCGACTCGAAGTACCAGACCAAGCGGCGGAATTTCGAGCTGAAGCGCTTCGACTATTCTTCATTCATGCAGGACCTCCATGGCGGGCGGAAAGAGCAGGAGGTACTTTCGCATCTCACGAAATACGCGGAAACGCAGGCGAGAAGCTATCTCGCGACGGCCAAGAAGGTCGAGGAGATGATTCCCCAGTTGGAAGCACTCGTACACGAGGTTGAGCAGGCGGACAAAGAGTTCCAGTTCCAGAGGACGGAAAGAGAAGAGAAACGAAGAGCATTGGAAAAGAGCACCAAGATATTCGTCGAGCCCGAGACCTTTGCTAACCCAGGCGCGCCGCAAAATCCCAACGGCACCTACAGTTCCGACACGGAGCTGGGTCGTGCGGACAGTACAGGTTCCCAGCCGCGGGGTGTTTCCAGTAACGCCTCCTCAGTCTCGTCGCACGGAAACGCGGCGCTCGGCTCATCCTCTGCAGCTGCCACGGGGGCGTCCGCTGCTGGTTCGGTGGTATCGCCCGTGCAGAATCGATTTAAAGGTATCCGTGATCTGGAAGAGCGTGATGCGTCTCTTGCGGGCTCCGACAGGGCTGCTGGTCAGCAGAAGAAGGAAGGGCTACTGTGGGCGCTATCTCGTCCCGGATCACACATCGATCCCAAAGGAATCAACAAACAGGCTTGGCATAAGTAAGTATACCATCCAGATCGGGGCCCCGGCAGACGCACGGGAGGCTAACCTTGCTTTTATAGATTTTGGGTTGTGCTTGACCAGGGCAAGATTTCGGAGTACAGTAATTGGAAGCAGAAGCTGGATTTACACATGGACCCAATAGATCTGCGGATGGCATCTGTCCGAGAGGCGCGGAATGCGGAACGGCGATTCTGCTTCGAGGTCATCACCCCTCAGTTCAAGCGAGTCTACCAGGCAACCTCTGAGGAGGACATGAGTAATTGGATCACGGCTATCAATAACGCGTTGCAGAGCGCGGTAGAAGGCCGTGGCATCCCGCCGGCTCCTCCTCCGTCCGCGAAGTCGGATAGCTCCTCCATCCGCCGCGATATCGGTTCCGTGTTGACTGGCAAGAGCTCTTCACACTCCGGTCAGCACTCACATACAAACAGCGTCAGCCGCAGGACCACTGTCGGTGCGCGGCCCAGTTACGCCCGCACCGACAACAACGCCTTCGATGAGGATCCGTCAAAGTTGCTCCAGATGATCCGCGATGCCGATCAAGGCAACAACTGGTGTGCCGACTGCGGGTCGACGTCCAAGGTCGAGTGGGTGTCGATCAATCTGGGTATTGTGCTGTGCATTGAGTGCAGTGGTATCCACCGGTCCCTTGGTACACACATATCGAAGATCCGCTCCCTCACGCTGGACGTCAACTCTTTCTCCAACGACATCGTGGAGATCCTCCTCCAGGTCGGCAACCGTGTAAGCAACATGGTCTGGGAAGCGACGCTGGACCAGTCACTGAAACCGGTGGCCCAGTCGACGCGCGAGCAGCGGCTGAAGTTCATCACCGCGAAGTACAGCGAGAGGGCGTACGTGCAGCCGCTGTCTTCGCAGAACTCGCGCTACGCCACGCCTGATGAGTTGCTCCTTGCCTCGATCAAGAAGAACGACATCCAGGGAGTGCTCCATGGCATCGCGCTGCGGGCGAATGTCAACGTCACAGACCGTTCGCGCAACACCCACGCGGTCTTCCTTGCTCTGGCAGCCGCGGACCCTGCATCTCCCGGGTCAGCGTCTTCCGGCCTGTCTGCTAAGCAGGCTCCCCCGAAAGCCATCCCGTTCCCAATTGCGGAACTTCTCGTGCAGAATGGAGCCGAGATACCAGCGCAGCCTCCCACGATCCCGCTGTCGCCTGCTGCTCAACTGTACGTTAGCCAGCGGGCTGCCCGCCAGGCTGCCACAGCTCCCCCTCCAGCCGCCACGTCGACAGGCAAAGCCGGAGCTGACATGCTGGGATCTCTTCCCTCGATCCGTGGAGATAATAACGCCGCACCGCCGCCGGCCTCGCAAGCCCTGGCCCCCTTGGACGGCAAAGAGCGTGAGAAACTGCATAAGAGGGGAAGTGCGGGCGCGAGATTCGCCGGCAAAGTCGCTTCCCTTGGTGTTGATCGGTAATGGCCACGGGCACCTTCCGACCGGGCCTTAATTATAGCTATACGTAGTAATGTGTTTATTTATCATCATGATGGGCTCGGTTGGGTTCTCGGTCAGTCGGATTCGGGTTGGGAATGAATTCGGCCTTCTATATCTCTTTTACCTCTATACCCCAGTCTCGATCCACGAATGCTCTCTCCTACTTCTCGTTCACGTCCTGAGAATTTTACATTTCGTCCCTTTGGAAACTCTTCTTTTTTGCATTGTTATACTACATTATCCTTTCTTGTTCTGTTTTCTTTTTCTAACTTTTGACCTCTGTTCTTGTCTCCGCTATGTGGGCGGAGAGTATTTACTCAATGCTGCATTCTGTACCAAAGGTTCAAGATGGATGAACGAATGATGAACGGATAGGCGGATCGATTAGCTGACCGGCATCGTGGTTGGAACCCCATCTACAATCAATCCTGACCTAATCAAATGGATCTTAATGAAACAGCCATGGCCATGCTCATGCTTCGTCCTCGCTCCTAACCGCTTCGGTGATGGCTGTGGGAGGAAAGAAACAGAGTGGCCGAAATAACATTAGCATCCGTGGGTGTTTGGCTTTCTGCGTCTTTTGTTTGCATGCCACTTGGATTGTTGTCAAGATCGAGTGTACAGTAGTAGTACAGTTAAACGGCAGATGTGTATTTTCCAGTTTTAAGGAGCTGCGACCATTGAGTTCTGAGTCCACTGGTGTCTGGTCTGTAGGAACTCCCTTGCGTATATTTTAACCTCTTTGTGATATCATCTCCCATCTTCCTCGGCTTTGCAAAAGACCTGCGCCTGCGCGACCTCCTGATTGTCCCTGCAGACTGGGAAGGGGCATGGTTTAACTTATTATGAGCAATTGATAATTTATAATGCCTGAGAGCCAACTTGCATGATAATACATGCATGTCTACCATTATGAGTTTCTAAGAAGGGGACCCCTTTTTCGTTCTAGTGATGCGAGTGGGTGCTGCCGCTGTCAATTGGCTTCTTCTAAAGACTCTCCCGGTGATTTGTGGATTTCCAACCTTTTTTTCTGAACAGCTATCTGTTGAATCCGTCAAAATCAAAGACCTAGGTGGGTGCCTTCTTGTTAATCGAGCCCATGATCAAATCAAAATAGGCCTTGTAGTCTGCCTATGTATATACCCAGGTAATTGTTCTCCTGACCAAGAGTTTATAAACATTCGTGCCAAGACGAGCCATACGCATCGTATCAGACATTATTATAATCTTCTGAATTTTCGCTACTCCTTTCAATATATAATATATAAAATATAGCTAGCACCTCTATGCCTGCCTGCCTGTCTGCCTGCCTGCTCATGGATATGGATGGATAGATCTAGCGATCTGTCCTATCTATCATATCATCCATAGGCTACTGGATAGATAGGTAGAAGAAGTCAAGGACAAGACCGTGGCAGCAGTACAGAGCCCGGAGCGACGGGCGCCCCTGTGACTGAAGATTATTAGATTGATACTGAATGTACTGTACGTCTGATGAAGTAGCTAGTTACGAGCTACTTATACATAAGTAGATAGAAAGATAGATAGCTCTCTTAAGAAGGAGAAGAAGAAGAATTTGTATGTGCGAATAATATACCCCAAGAGAGGAAGGAGTTGCAGATGTGGAGATGAACTTCAAATTCTGCGGCGATGGAGTGGGCAGATTGATTGAAGCTTATCTTCCCAGGGAGTTAGTTAGCCTGGTTCTTTCGATGCTGTTGATATGCCCATTATAAATATAAGCTTTCCTTGCATGCGAGGAGTCGTACACGTGGCTGGGTTTCGCGGGCCATTTGTCTGTATTAGTCCGATTGAGATAGTACTAAGATTTCGTCACGAGCGTCGCTACTAGATTAATAATGTTCGTGTGATGTACTGTACAGTGCCCTAGATAATTGGCAGGCACAGGTATCTACCTACCTAATATAGCTGACAACAAGCTGAGGCTGAAAGGCTTATTTCCTAGATCTGATTGAAATCATTGATAATAATGATTCATCTCTTGAAAACCCGTGCGCTAAACCGCATGGTTTGCACAGTGCAGTGGGTGTACCTAATTAAGGTTGTCCATTATCTTTTTTTGTTCAACGATTTACGGATCCAAAATAAGCGACGGTATCTTAGTTGGGGGTAAGTAAGCTGTCTAACGTCATCGACTTATTCTTCAGATCAACAAGCAATGCACATTTTGCCGCCAGTATCTCGCTTGCAGGGGCTAGATCCGCTGCATATTGGGGACATGGGGCTCCAATAATGCCAGGGGGATGGTGTAATTAATTTCCTCACAAAAGAAATTTTACCCAAGAACAAGATTTGAATTGTATCACAATCTCTTCTTAACCTCCGTTCTGTGGCCACACTGAGAGCTCAGTTGCTGTGAGAATGTTGTCTGCAAGACTTGTCCTTCACAATGGTAGAACAGCAGTCCTTGGGAAAGGAAACTATCGATCAGCCGACCACACAGAATGCAGTCCTCTGTATGCTCGTAATGCGGACGTCGGAATAATTTCTCGATAGCTGTTGATCCACATGGACAGTCCTTAAGGCTTGTTGCAACTTGCGCTGTCAACGCCACGAAGTCTGAACGGTCGCTTGCATGTCGAATGGCTTCCATCGTCCGTCACGACTCACAGGTCACAAGGTCCAGTTTCTTGGAGACTTTGGCTTTCACTTGACTGAATCTCACCTATGATATGATGGCCCATGTGCCAGTAGTAATCTTTCCTTGGTTATGGTAACTCCGTCTGGGCCCCACTACTACAAGTGCTTTTGTTTTGCGGTAGCACGTCAAACCGCCGGCTGGGTATGTCTGTAACACATTTCTCGGGCTCTGTTTCTGATTGGATAAACGGCTCGTGTAAATTCCCTGAGTAGCGGCAGAGTTAATGAGAACTAAGTAAACATTCTGACGATATTGAGATCTCTTTCTTTGGTTCTTCTGACAGGGTGCTCTGAGATGGCTCAACAGTGACTCCTGGCGGGAGCAGGAGCAGTAAGAACATTGAGTAGTATAGACATGCTGTGCTGTAAGAGGCCTTGGAAAGCTCCCTGCGCGGGCCCACAATCGTAAGTTCGAGCCAAAGACACGAAAAAAAGCGGTGGAACTTGCAGAGCTAGTTACTTGAAGCTAAAATCTAGAACATTCATTGGGAAATGATGAAGTAGATGCCAGTAGCACTGTATAGAATCTAGAATCGGCGAGGCCAGGGACCAGACTAACTACTGGATGACTGACACAAGGCCCGTGGGCGGAAATGGCAGATCGTTAGCGACGTCATCGGAAACGCCAGCGGCAGCCATAAGGTCCAGCCCTCTCTCTGACCTAAGTACCCGACAGATGCCTGCATCGTCGACTTGTGCAGTGTGTACTCTTTCTTCCCCGCATCGACTCTGCCAAACAGGCAGACTTAAAGACCGTATTGCGAAAGCGGAGACTGGTTCCGCAGAACGACCATGGATAGGCATCACCGTGCAGCAGCGCAGCTTGGATGCGGAGGCTGAGCAGACAAGGGCATGGCCATCGACTTTTTGCAGGCTCAACGCAAAGGACTGACAGCGTGAGGCACAGATCGAAATAGAGGGCGTGCGAAAGAGCAAGGAAATTCTGGAGGCCTCACTGCAGACATTGAATGGATGGTGTTGTGCGGTTGCTTCTCTGGAGGCGATTGACAGTGTAGTTCGTGGGTGGAAGTGCGAGTCCTGGTAGTCCCGGCCGATAGCGATCATGCGCTCCGAGATGTCGAACCTACTACCACTTTCATGACATCTCTAAGGTTTCTTTCTTTCCATGGTGAATTATTCCCAGTCGACTTTCCATCTTAGCGCCTGCCATGCGCACTTCGCATCTAGGAATCTAGATATCTACAGGATGCCTTAGACCCTTCAAATCTGACAACAGGGCACTAACTGGAGGTAAGACATTGCCAAGCACCAGTGGCCATCGAGTCGATATACTACTCCGACAGCCGGTCTCCAGACTTGTGTATGGTAGTTTTGACGCTTTCGTCAGGCACCCGCTGAAGCTAAAGGAGCGGAGAGACCCGAGGGTTCGACGGTCCTTTTAGGCGAGGTACCAGGATCATCCATAAGTAATCAGCCGTGATGGACAATGGACCGGTATGTATAAGTACATACAGCCTTTGCATCCGCAAGTACCAGACAGGGAAAGGTTTCCTTTTTTCCTTTGCGGCGGGATCATCACTATCATCTTAGCTGCTGTGCGGCCATTTGAGCCTCATCCATTAGGTACCTAATGGGCATCCAATGTATTCCTTCTTGGGCAACTTGGCTGGCGGGTCTAGAACCCCGCGCGGCCGTCATCCTGCGCACCTGGCGGCTTGCGCGGTGCACATGCTGGTCACCACTTCGCAGCCGTCGTTAACGACGTTCTCGAGTCTTCGCAAATTCACACACACACAAAAAAAAGTCAGCCGCACTGTCCTGGCCCCCGAGGGCGCTGCAGCTAAAAAGCTCAGCAACTCGTGCTCCGTGAGTCCGTGCAGGCAGGGAGGTACCCGCAAAGTCGCTGGTCTTGTCGCAGCGAGTTAACAGCCAACCGGCTGTGCATTGGCCCCGCGAGCCCCTCTCTCAGCGTCCGGCCTTTCGCGCCTTGGAAGCAGCAACAACCGGCCGACGCAGGTCGACCACTGACTGCTGCGATCTTCGTAACAACCCGTTGGCGGTCGACACAACGTTGGATTGCACGGAGACCGCTGCTTTGGAGAGCACGTCGCACCCGGTCGCGATAGGATGAGGTTGACCAACACAGCACCTGATTGGCTGGCATCTGATCCCGAAGCAGAACTCCCGCGAGACTCCCGGCTTATATCTCCATGAGGCACACGCGTCGACGGTCGATGGAGTTTGATCTCGCGCGGCGTGGAGGGAGAAGGAGCAGTTTGGACACATGGCTTGCAGCAGGCTTCGGGACCTCAACCGTTCATGCAGTACTACTTTCAGACGAAAGCGGAAGCTGCCCAACTGGCTTCGACGTTGGCAGTCTTCCCTGGGTGCCTACGGAGTAGATTGCGAGAGCTTGGTTTTCTACCCGTCCGCCGCCTGTGGATTCCAGAACACCGAGCCCTCAGGCCTCGACTGAGTACAGAAAGAGTCCCCGCTTCCGGGTCAGCAGATGCTACACATTACTACGCAGCGGAAGACCAGAAACAGCACACGAGATGGGACTTCACCCCTTAAGCAGGTGGTACGTCTAGTCTCTGCCTCCGGGTCTGTGGGAGGAGTTGTTCGTGTATTCAGCCGACGGGGCACTGCCACTGTCGGACTGTCCCATTATTTTTTTTTAACACTGTCGCCGCGAGGATGCCAGCAGTGCTCTGATCGGGGGGTCCCACCGCCTAGAAGTCTCCATAATAAACAGGTTTTGTTGACTTTGTTCCTGGTCCTCAACGCCTCACTGGCAAGGCAACCCTAGGCTCCGGCCTAGTGGGATTGTGGGAATGTACACAGCCGACTCCGTCCATCCATTGCACGCCGGGTCCAGCACTACCCGCCCACTGTTTACCCGACAAGGCCCAAATCGCCCCAATCTGTTCCCACTTCCAAGGCGCTCATTACCCGCAGATGGCTAAGAGCACCCTTTGCACCCGCCGTCTCGAGATTGTCAGCGTGTCGCAACTTTCGGCTCTCTCGCTGGCCTGCCGATGGCGCCCCAATCTGCCTATCACCGCATGAAGATCCACGCAGGAAAAAACTCATGTCGCTGCCAAAGACACCGCCAATTACAGCGTGCTATCTCTAAAGTTCGGCGTTATTTCTGCTGCCGGTTTGTATACAACCGTACCTACGCCCCCCTCCCGAGACTACTCTCGGCCTTCCTAACTAAGGTATTTACTACCTAATGTACAGTACAGTATAAATATCATTGCCTGGACCCCTTGTCTCGGACTCTGACTGTTGCAAGCAACTGCTAACTGGTCAGACGAGGGTTTTATTTGCGTATGCCTCAAAGATGTATGTACAGAGGCATAGAGGTACTCCGTATAGATGAACGTGGCACGGACACCAGGACCCTAGATCTAATCCCGACCGCTATAAGTCAATCTGTGGAAACGTCGGCGGAGTATAAGAAGAACCCCGTGGCAAAGTCTGGAGAAACAGCATGGTTGACAACGTATGCTGCTCCGTCTCTGTCACAGTTCTTACTACCGATGTCTTTTGACGACATCCCCTTCCTTTCTTTCTTCTATTCTTAACCTCTCTGTTTTATTTATAGTGCCTCCGGTCACCGGTTTGTTGTTGAGAGACCAGTGGGCCTGAGGTTAGTTCGGCTGCTTTGCCGTATCCGCAACCTGCTACCCAACTGTCTATGCCTATGGTACCCAATCCAGGAGCATAAATGAGGTCCCGAGCCTTGATCAGATCTTGATAATTATCTAGCGTCCGAGACCTGGCTTCGACATGCGCCAACTGGCTGGTTAGGTATGGGGCTGGACTTCGAGAATCGGGTTCCATTGTTTTTCCACGCCTCCCGCCTAAGACTTCCCCTCCGGGTCTCTGTCCGCTTCAACCTCGTGCTCGAACGAAATATCAAGTACCAATTCGATTGTTCCTCAGATCCTACCATTAGGATCTAGACACCTGGTTTAAAAAAATTCTGCTATTGTGGTCCCTTGATTCTTATCCTCATTACCACCACAACCAAACCGTCCTGCCCATCCATGTACCAAGTCTGGCTTGCTGTTGATGCACCACGGTGCCGTCGGCCTGGGCCGGTTCTCCCCTCGAGGCCATTGACGCTTGACAAGGTGCCTTGTGGCTTGGCCATGTCGATCCCCGGGAGCGGTGGAAGCAATCCACCACGCATTTTCCTTCCCAGCGATATGAGGTATGTAAACGGAGGCGGTATCCACGACCCCATGGCCCGTCCGTAGCCTTACGGCGTCCCCACATCCTTATAGACAATAACGATCCCAGCGTCTGATGCGAAACATCGGAGCCTCTCCGGGCTCGCCCAATAATAATAACGGCTGCCTGTTGATGCTGCTGCACCGTGGTCTGCACGATCGAATGACACACTCCCCCGGGCTCCTCCCGGGTTGTATCTCTTGTGCGCCCGTCAGAACCCTCTACTCGGTACCGAGAGAGCTGTCCCTGCCTGCAATCTTATCGCAACGTTGGCCCTGTCGCCGTACAGGTAACGTGACGGGAGCCGCCGCTTGCGTAGTGCCATAAAAGCCATCTTAATCGTCCAAGCCCCGTGAGTCTCCTGCTCTTGGAAGAGAGAAGGAGCTTCCCGAAATTTCCACACGGACCGCTCGGGAGGGAAGGGGGAGTAGTTAAGACATCTGCTTCTCAACGCCGAAATCGTGAAGCACCGAAGCGCTCCGGCCGTCGAGTCCTTCTACTTTGTGCCTTGGAGGCGTCCCGTAGCTGCTTCACAGAGACCTGCGACGCAAGTCCGCAGCAAACAGACCACCCGTTCCGCCACGACCACCAACTATACTCCCTCCTCTTTCACCCTCCTGGTTGTCATTCTCTCTCCTTTGGTCTTTTCTACACTGATACTACTGCATTGTTTCAGCCCGGCCTCATCATCCAGTCAGACTCTCGGGAGACAAACAGGTAGACATAGACTCGGGGGGAAAAAACCAATCCTGGGCCCTCCCCTGGCCCCCGTCGCTTACCCTCCAGCTCCTAGTCAGCCGGCGGCTCTCCCGTCGCTGTCGCTGCCTCTGGTCCCTCCACACTGCTTCCTCAACTCCGCCTCACACGCTCCGATCCGGTAGTCCACGCTTTCCGCCCGTTGTCGCGGTCCTGGGGCCCGAGGGGAGTTGGAGCGGTCCCTCGCTGGAGCCTCCGTCCGCCTGGATAAGAATTCCGCTTTGTGTCTTCGGGTCCCTTTTTGGGCACCAACTGTGACTCGGAGGTCCACAGACCTGTTTTCAAACCTCAATATTCTCTCCTTGGCTGTAGTAGTTGTCGTCACGGTTTCATTCCCTGCGCTACGTTGGCTTTGCAAGGCTCGTTTCGTTCCTGCTGCTGGTATACTGGAGTTAGTGTTGCATCCTCTCCTCTCCCTCTTTCCTGACCCTTGCCGCTGGGGGTGACAGTTCCGTTTGTAGTTTGCAGCGTGTGCGGGCTTGGTAGTGGCGCAATCCTGGCAGTCCTGTGTGTTTGTGCTGCGAGGGACCTCTTCGAAAAGGTATGCGCTCTTTCCCCGAAGGGCCAGTCCCCGTCTCGGACGTGCGTGATGCCACTTCAAGGACCACGGCTAACTGAAACGAGAGCGTCGTTTTCGGTCTCTAGAGTTTTGCATCTGTCCAGACGGCTCCATGTCCGATGCTCCTCCGGGTCTGGGCAAGTCGCATCGGGGAGCAGCTGTTGCTGAAAAAACATCTTCATCAGGACAACAACCTGGCTTGACGGAAAGCCAGCCCCCGTCAGGTAAGTTTCTTGTGCTTCAGAAAAAATCAGCAGCGGTGCGAACGGGGCAAAAGGCAGATCAGCTCTGTCGGTGCTGACCGGAACGCTGATCTTCCTCCAGACACGAATCCTCAAGGCACCGCACAGTCGGTACGGCCCGCGCAGCCAATCCATCAGACGCCGCGATCCTCGGGCGTCGAGTACTACACGGGTTCCCATGGCTTCGTTGCCACGGCCAGCCATGGGCCGGGGCCGTCGTCGGCCCTGAACATGGCCGACATGGCCGCCATGTTACCGGCGTACCAGCCCCCCGCGATCCCTTTCGGTCAGCAGCCGATGCAACAGCATTTCATTCCCGCGCATCAGTCTCAAGCAATGGTTTACCCTGTGCAACAGTTGACACCCTTCCCTGGGCAGGCTCCAGGTGGAACTCCAGCGTATAACTTTTCCTACCCTTCGACCTTTGAGACAGCGTACGCTCAGCTGCAACATCAGCATGTATATCTCCAACATGGCGCTACTGGATATCAACCATACCTGCAGAACCCGCCGGCTCCCCAAAGCGCCACAGTATCCGGCCAGGCGCCAATGTACGGACAGGCTTATTATGCTCAACAACCGTATGTGACTGCGTTTGGGCATGGCCCAACAATGCAAGGTATCCAGATGCGTCAGCAAGCCGGCATCGAACATCGTAGCCCGCGGAAGCCGAGTACCTCGTCGCAAAAGGAGAGCGAGAGGCGTGGCCCGGCAGATGATTACGATGTCGCTAATACGATCGTCGATGGTTCAACTCCCATGCAGTCTGCCCTATTGCGTTCACAGGCACAGGGTAAGGAGCGAGCATGTGGATTAGCGTGCATGTCTTCTTCGAGTGTGCTTTGCTGATCCAAGTATCTTAGAAGCAGCAGCTCAACGACAGTCGGCGAGTGCTCCGCGAGGACCCCCGAGAAAGCCTAAGCAGTCGGGTCACGCTTTGTGGGTTGGGAATCTTCCCCCCGGTGCAAGTGTCGTTGACCTCAAGGACCACTTCTCCCGCGACGCGACAAACGATATCGAAAGTGTTTTCTTGATCTCAAAAAGCAACTGTGCCTTTGTGAACTACAAGACAGAAGCCGCGTGTACCGCAGCAATGGCGAGATTTCACGACTCAAGATTCCAGGGGGTCCGGCTCGTTTGCAGATTACGGAGGGGACTGGCTGGCCCTGGCTCCAGCACCAACCCCGCTGCTGCCTCTGCCGCTCAGTCAGCACGGACGGAAGAAGACACGAAGAACCCGGCTGATGATGGAGCCGCCGGTGAGGCTGCTGAGAGCAAACCCGCCAAAGACAGTGCCGCGCACGGTACACAGGCGCCTACACATAGAGTGCCCGAGAAATTCTTCATCGTTAAGAGCTTGACGGTCGAAGATCTTGAGCTGAGCACACAGAGTGGTATCTGGGCCACGCAGACGCACAACGAGGCGAATCTGAACCGAGCGTACGAGGTAAGCAAAGAAATCAGTCTCGTTGAATGCTTTCTGACGCTGACGGATTGGCGGATTGCCAGACGGCGGACAATGTATATCTCATTTTTTCTGCGAACAAGTCGGGAGAATATTTTGGATATGCCCGGATGATATCTCCCATCACCGATGATGAGGTGCTAGCGCGGGAGATGCCGGCACGTCCAGACCGCATATACACGGAACCAGAGGTACTGAATGTGACGCCAACTGAAGCGACAGCGACGGCCCCTAAAGGACGTATCGTGGAGGATCCCGCAAGAGGGACCATATTTTGGGAGGTGGACTCTTCTGAAGACGAAGATGATGGCACCAAGAGCGAAAAGAGCGTTGAAGAAGCGGCAGAAGAGACTACGGGTCCCGGAACCCAGTCGTTTGGAAAACCATTCAGAATCGAGTGGATATCGACCGAGCGTGTGCCCTTCTATCGCACTCGGGGTCTCCGTAATCCTTGGAACGCAAATAGGGAGGTCAAGATCGCCCGCGATGGTACCGAGATCGAACCCAGCGTCGGAAGGAAACTGATCCAGCTATTCCACCTTCCGGCAGTCGGACAAGCGACGACGTTCCCTCCGTCTGGAGGGCAGCAGCTAGGACATTCGCTGTCCCAACAGCATCCATACCTACCGTAGCTGCAGCTGGAAGGGCCATGTGACTCGTCTTATCTTCAAGCCGTGTACTCAAGCCCGGGCGGGTATTATGTCATTCGAGTGCAAGGCTCTTGTCTACGGCTAGCTGAAAGTGTGGACCGATCGGGAAGGGATTTGCATTATTGACACATGATGGGCCAATAATGGAACGGGAGCCGGGGTAAGCAAGAAATAACTATATCCATTATCAACCGGAAACGGGTAAGACTACACGATTCTCATGTAGTTTCCTTTGACTACTTCATGTTTGTTGGAAGTAGCACATAGGGACATGTTTTGTGCTACTTCCATCTTCTAATTTCCGGGAAACAGAGTTCTTCGGCGCTTTACCGCGACTATTTGATGTTCGTTTCATACTTGTTCACTTCCGCCCCTCTGCCTCGCGGCATCTAGAATCTCTTTCCATGAGACCTTCTGCTTATTTGCCACTGCTTTGTATTATATCCCGAGTGTCGACGACGTCTACGACTTTATGAGATCATGACAGCTCTCATTCTTCTGAAACTATGAAGTTTTCTGTCCTTTTTTGTGTGTAAAAATATTTTCCAGGTTTTCTGCGTTTCATGATTTACATTTGGGAGTTCACTTTTAAATCTTTTTCTTCCCTATTCCTTGCGTCTCTCTGCATCTCCTCCAACACCATCTACGGTATTCTCAGAGATGAAGGCGGTGTACTGTTCATGGTGGGACAACTGAGTGTGAGATGTTGCGAATGAGACCCCACGATTACATCGATCACGTTGTCGACCGATGCCATATCTCACCTTACGCTGTCATACCGCCATACGCGGCCGTCTCGTCGTAAATTGAACGGAGCCACGTCTGCCGGGTTACTTCGGACGTGTCGGTTTGAAAGAACTACCGGTTCCCCTGTGATGGTTGATTCGGTGACGTGTTGCTAATTGCTGCTTATTATTGGCATGAGAGATTAACTTCAATTTCTGGGCTTGAACATTTTTTTGTTGGCATGAATCCTCGGAGATAGATGGGCAGATTGGTTTGTTTTTGTTTTATATGATAGAGGAGGGGGAGTTCATGGCGTTTTGTGCCCTCGACTGTCACCGCACTTTGTGATACCCAACATGCTAAATAGAGGCTATATAGAACAAGAGGAAGTTTTTGGCGAAGTATTCTTGATAGCATCGTCGAGTGTTCTTCCCCTGCTTACTAACGGACTCTTGTGTTGGTTCACATGACGTTGGTATATCATTGGAAACTCGGAGCGGAGGAACGCTGGTGAGAATAGAGTTTAGTTGTAGATAGTATCTGGACACCAGCGAGCATAGAAGCCATCTCCTTGAAGCCCAGACCGGGCTCGTACATTTGGGGAATGGAGGGTCTCCTGGACTCATCTAGTAGTACTAATTATTTGGTTATGATTTGGTATTATCATCTGGAGGGCTCTTTGGTGGATGATGGGGGAGAGGCAGAACCAAGCAGAATTAAGGTGCAAACGCGGGGATGCTTGTCCGGCTAGAACCTAGGCCTGATGATCAGTGGAGACGCCTCCAGCACAAGGTTTAGCGACCTGGAGAAACGAGCCCGGGGCCAGCCAGCCGATCTGGTGGCGTGTTCCATCAGCCCATCTCTACAACAGAGCTTCCGAGCAGACGGGTCTCCAGCACGTTTTGGGATCAGCGAGACAGGCACGTCTCGAGTCCTGACAGGGCATTTCAGCAGGAGTGTACTGTCCTGTACAAGACATGGGGCAGATGGCAGACCGCGAGCACCCCAGGCCCATGCTAGGGTTGTATGCAGCAACCATGGGCCAATGCTCCGCGGGCTGATGATATACGAGGGCGCCCGTTGGTCCTTCAGCTTCTGCTGCTGATATCCGGAGCATGGACGAAGGCTCGAGGGGACCCTGGCTCATCCGGGCGAAGCACCGTGTCGCAGGCGGGCATCATCCGCATCGAACCCCTCAACTCTCCTCCGGGACAAAGGGAGCTCGCGGGCCTAGACCGGTTGCTGCGGGGGAGACTCCTCCATCTGACTCCCATCGTCCCGCTGTCTCCTCCGCTCGTCGTCCCCGTTGCTTCATCTGCCATCTCTCCCCGTCCTTTGCTCAATTTCCCGTCTGCGCTCCTTGCATTGACTGGTAAGTGTGGCCCCCTGTGTCATTTGTTGCCCCCGTTGCCGCATGTCAACTGCGTAACCGTTCCCCGCACATATATCCCCTCTTGAGCTTGACCCGAGCTCTGCGACCCTCACGAGCCTTTCTACATGCGAACTGGCCCCCTTGAATACGACTGGGTGCTTGCCTGGAGATCGTACTGGAAGGCAATTCGTTAACTACGTCACCAGTGTCTCCTGATCCCCGATCGTCCTCTCCTCACTCCCCATCCACCTTTTGACGTCACCTGCCCGCTCCGGCGACGGTCTGGAACATGGCATGGTAACCCCTCGTCGGTCTTGCCATTACTCCTTGCCCCGTTGCTGGTCGTCCAGGCCCGTCGCGTGGGCGATTTCTCTGTTGTTGCGATCCTCTCCTCCCCGTCCAGGCTTCATTCCTTGCACACCTACCTCTCTCTCTGTTCACATTCATTCTTGGGTTTCCATATCGTGACCATGTCTGCCGACCGCGCCAACTCTCCGCCCCTTCCTTCTCTCTCTGCCCACCAGCGTCGTGCTTCTATGACCCCCGGGGCCTCTTTCGCGGAGCTTTTCTCGAGGTCTAGCAATTCTGGAGCGAACGCTGGCAGCCCGACGGCTCCCCCTCCGTTCCCAAGCCCCATCGCGACGGCTGCGGCCAATGCCCAGTCCAACCATCGGCGACGGGTGTCCATAACCACCCTTGGTCTTTCGGGCTCGCCCTCGCAGACTTCCCCGTTCGGCTACCGGAGTATGCGACGCGGCAGCCTGTCCAGCTCCGTGGGATCGAGTTCCACCTACCTCGAAGAGGCGGTGATCGAGGACAACGAGAACACGCCCCCGGGCACCACGCCCGTCTCTCCCTTCGCGCGGCGTGTATCGTTTGGCGCGCAGGCGTTGCGGGAGGTCCGCGGCGGGGGGACCACGGGAAATGGTAGATATTCCTCTCTTGGATCGTCCATGGCGGCGAAGCACCGAACCGCATCGTCGGCCAGCACCTCCTCCTCTGCACACAGTCCCACTGCATCTGCTGCCGCAAGTACAAACAAGAGCATTCCCCAGAACGAGAGATCTAACCTGTCTTGGCGACAACTAGGCGAAGGCTTCAACTGGTCCGAGGCTCTCCGGACCAGGGCCGAGCGTGCCCCTTCCATCGGGGCTCATTCCCCAGGCCCGCAATCCGCAGCTGGTCCGCAGGGCCACCACCATCAACGGGCCGCTTCCATCGCCTCGATGGAGCAGTCAGCGCGGGAGATGCCGAAGCAGCCCAGGTACAACAAGCCTGATTTCTTCCAGGAGAAAATCCTGAGAGCGGATTTTATGGACTAGGCGGAATAAACCCCGTGCTTGACATGACAGAAAAGTCTCTGTATCCCCTCTATTTTTCTTTACCATCCTACATTTCTTCTCGAGCGTCATCCGTGGAGACGGGGCATCGTTGCCCTTGTTTTAACTATTGTCTAGATGGCGAAAAGTGTGGCTCTTGCCTCTGACTCGCTGCCGAGAGGACGTGTTTGTTGATTTATACCAAGGGCCTTTGATGTCACAGAAAAGACAAACGGTTGAGAGTTGGTCCCATGGGAAATCCTTCCAACGAGAGAGAGAGAGAGTCTCTCCTTTACGTTGAGTTACGACGCGAAAGGCCCTCGATACTATCGGAAACATGCTGCCGACTGATGTGTTACATCCGAACCTGCTTTTCAGCTCGGCTAGCAACGGATCCCGTTGCCTCAAGGCGGTAAAGAGTTCGTTCGATTCTGCGATGGGAAAAATCACATACATATTCCATTATTTTCATATCTTCTGTCTCACAAGCCTCCGCCCCTATGTGGGCTTTCAGTCTGACGAAGCAGGCAATTGATTGATTCTACTCTGCTTGATGGGCTGGTACTTTTTCCCTTTCCTTTTCTTTTTTCTTTCGGTACATGCATGATTGAGTTTATGAGATGTTTTCTTATTTTTACTTTTTAGGGTGTTTTATTCTGCGTACCTATTCTGATTGGAATGGAATGAAGGAACCTTGGAAGGTTCTGTGGACACATTTCCAGAGCCTTTGCCGAAAAAGGCTTCTGAGAAAGGGTTAGAGGTCCTCATTGATTTGATTCTAGTGGGGTTGTTGATCCTTTTTCCCCTCTTGTTTTTTCTCCTTGTGGCGTTGGCGTTGGGTTGGGAACGGAACTTTCGGGCGTTTTTTTTCCCCTTTCTGCTCATGACTTCTTTTTAGTGCTTTATCATTTTATCGATTTTATGTATCGTCGCTGGTAACCAGCCCTGGAGGGCCAGACTTTGTTGTCGTGGGGCTGGAGCTCCTCAGTAGATTGATTGACAGCGGACAGCAGACGGGAGAACATGTGATATGGAATTATGAAATTACACAGAATCGATCTTTGTTCTTGGAGGATTGATTGACAATTACGATAATAGGTTAAGAAAAGCATTGTGTATAAGCTGCTAACGTCCCGTACAGCAGCATCAGGCCTGTAAAAATTCCTTGTCGTAGTAGCGTAAAGTCTGTGGAGGAGAAGGAGGAGGAGGAGGAGACGAGATATAGGCTGCAATGCGCCTAAAATGCAGCTGAGCCTGTTAGACATGATTTTTAAACTAGATGCGGAGCCAAACGTACAGTACGATAGCAAGAGATCCTCCCCATTATATATAGAAACCATGTCTGGCATATGACTGGTGTAGATAAGAGAATTTGGAGTGCCGTTGCGGTCGGGAGCATGTTATTATTCTTATCTGGAATTTTCTTCAAAAAAATATGGAACTGGATTTTCAGGTGGCATAAAGTCAAGGCTGTTTTTGCAGAGTGAATTTTTTTTTCTTCTTACGCTGCAATCATCAGTCATGGCCTTCTTTTTGTAGTTGAGCGGTATTTTGGTTGATAATAACCCACCTTCTTCAGGCTTCTTTTTCCCGGCACTAGCAGGCCCTAGGCCTCTATAGTCTATCGTTTAACTGGAATCTATGTGATTCCGGTCTGTTTAAATGGAAAGACACAGTCTGCGCAAGCACCGAAGGTGCAAAGTGTCGACATGGTAGTGTTATTATGAAATGATGTAAATAAGGGAGGGATATTAACAAATTGCCGATTAGAGCTATTTTGAAATTCTCTGGCGGCCTCCAGAGCTCCCTCCAATCCGCCGAGCGAAGCGAGGGTTTCCTGCTTGTGCATAATACAGTCTCATCATCCAGGCTGGCTTCTTTGGCAGTAAGTAACACACCCTGCAATCTGTAGAAAGCGAAGTGCCAAAGAAGGGAAAAAAAAGAAAAAAAAAAGATCACTGACGAATATTTTGGCACCTTCGGATAAACAAGGATCGATTCGTAGGTCTGGATATATATATATATATACATATATGTACTGTACATGTACACGCAAAAGCGAATTGTGGGTATGTACTACTTTCCATAAATAAACCTCGTAAAAGTAGCATATCTCTATCAGAGAGAAAAGTGCCAGAAGGAGTACGGAGCTCCCCTCCACCAAAATTCTAGATCATGGAACGTGCTCTGTGTAACCATTCTCGATCCTGTTTTCGGCATGTTTCTTCCGTGACTCCGTCTCAGAGTCCTCTTCTTGCATCTGACGACGGTCCCGCGCGATGCGTTCCTCCGGCGACGGAGGCACCCACTTGCTGCTCTTCCACGGGGGGACGCGCATAACATACATCATGTCGATCTCCTCCAGGGTCTTACCCTTGCCCTCGATGACGCAGAAGTACACGGTCAAGGCCGCGAGCAAGAGGCAGCCCGCGAAGACGTATCCGTAGGCGAAGTCGATGACGCCGGCGATGAAGGGGGTGAAGAAGCTGATCAGGAAGTTCCATAACCAGTTGGACGCCGTGGCCATGGCCATGGCCCGGGCGCGATAGCGCGAGGGGTACAGCTCGGCGACGATAGCCCAGATCATCGGACCCCATGTCATGGCAAAGCCGGTGATGAACAAGCAGGCAAAGACCACCATGGCCTTGCCGGCTGCGGGGGTCGCCGGAGGGTCCTGCAGATTCAGCGAGAAATGCCCGACCGAGGCAAAGACCATGAAACACACGAACATCCAGATAGCCCCGGCGATGAGCGACTTGCGGCGGCCGAAGTGTTCGATGACATAGAGGCCTCCAAAGGTGGTGCCAAAGTTCACCGCACCCAGGATCATCTGTGTGACGTAGCTATTGCGAATCCCCGCACCATTGAAGACTGTTGTGCCATAGTAGAAGAAGTAGTTGGCTCCGGTCAACTGCTGCAGCGCCTGGAGGCCGATTCCGAGGACGATGCGATACAGCATTCGCGGGGCTCGGAACATCTCATACCACGGCTCGTCCTTGGACGCCATCTCTGCATCGAACTGCTCTTTGACCTCGGAGAGCTCCTGGATGATGACACGGTGATTCGGGTGGACTCCGTAGAGCTTCGACATGGTCTCCTTGGCCCTTTCGATGCGTCCATGTCGGAAATCATACCGAGGACTCTCGGGGAAGAGGATGATCCCCAGGCCCAGAAGTAGGCCCCAGAGGTGGGTGATGGCCAGCGGGATACGCCAGGAGGCCGTGCTCAGCAAGCTCTCCGTCCCGAAGTTGATGCAATTGGCGACGAAGATGCCCAGGGTGATGAAGAGCTGGTACGAACTGAACGCATCCGTCAGAGATATCCAACGCCAGTCACAAAAAAAAGGAAAAACAAGCATGCTTACCAGACCATGGCACCGCGAATATGCCGAGGGGCGCTCTCTCCCTGATACATGGGGACCAGCAACGAAGCGCCGCCCACGCCAAGACCAGTGATCAAGCGGCCGATCATGACCTGATACCAGTGCCTGTCTGGCGCGGTGATCTGAACGATCAGACCGACATGAAGGACCACACACCAGAAAACGATTGACCATTTACGACCAATCCGATCGGCGATAGGGGCCGCGACTAATGATCCAAGCAGCGTTCCAATGGACAGCTGGAGTTCAAAGTCAACAACAGGGCTTGCGTGAAGACGGAAGAGGGTTGACACGTACCAGGGCAACGATCAGGCCGGAGCGGACGTGGCTGAACCTGTAAGAGCCATCAGGCTGGCGCTGGCCATAGCGGCGCAGGAAGTTCCTCATCTCGAGGAACCCGGATATCTGACCCGTGTCATAGCCGAAGATCATCCCACCGATGGAAACAAAGGCTCCCATGAGCAGCGACCGCCATGTCAGAAGAGGCACGGGGGCATCGTCGTAGGGGCCGGCCTCCTTTTCCCGGTCGGACATTGCCGGGAGGTCCGACGGCCAGGAGGAGCCGTCCGTGTTGCGGCCAGGCTTGATCAAGGCGGAGAGCTTCATGATGAAGCACGAACCTCCCTCCGGACGCAAATATTCGTTCCTTTCAACACGATCAAATTATACAAGGAAAGAAAAAGGAACGGAGAGAAAGCTAACAAAAGGGGCAAAAAAACGGCGGGAAATGGGTCACCCAGAGTCTATACGGAACCAGGACACCGAGGAAGGGGAGAATCCTGATAAATAATCATGGGGCCTGGAGGGTAGAGTGGCACAAATAGTGACGGCAGAGTCCGCCCGCGGCTGAGGGAGGCATGAAGAAGCAGCTCTGGCAAATGGCGAGGGTATGGCAGCAGGCCATCGCCACATGGAGTATGGAACGAGGCGACAGAGCATCATGGACAGGGACGGCCTTGTACCTGGACCCAGGAACGGTACTGTACATGGACAATCCACTGAGTTGCGGCACTCACACACGGGGGTCTCCGGGATCTCCGGATGCGTCCGGGCCTGCTCAAAGCCCGAGGCACTCCTCTGTCTCTGCGTCCTGTTTCTCGGGCTCTCTAGACACATGGAAAGACAGACAGCGACAAGCACAGCGGTGGCTCGTGCAAATCCCGGTCGGCGGCGGACGGAGCCGGAGCCGGGCCGGGACAGCGCGGCCGCCATGTGACATCACGGGCCGGGCCCGGGGGTCACATGGCCATGCTTCTCCGAGGCTTCTCGAAGCGTCGCGTCGCGTCCGCCGTCCGGCCCGGGACCGCCCGGTTGGCAGGCGCCGCCCTGCGTCTCCGCCGGACTCTCTCGTCCCTGGCCGCCTCCGCTGCCTCCGCCGCCAAAGCTCCGCCGGGAGATGACCTCCCGTCCCTCGGTTCCCTGCTAGCCCAGCAGAACGCACCTGCAGGCCCCATGCCCTACGCTGGATTCCCGACAGCTCTGCGCCGCACATGGGGGCTGGGTGGATGAAGCGGAAGATAGGAATAATCATATTGTACACTATTATACATTACGTGATCTCCAGCAGCCCTGAGCGTTGTGCTGGGGCTCTGGTTGGTTAAAGCTATATACTACACGGCCAAGCATCGCAGCAATAATATCCTACGTACTGTAGCACGCACTCGCACAGTCTCTAATACTCACGCAAATATTACAGATTCTGGATGAAACACGACGCGAAATCAGCCCCGAAGGAGCGAGATCAGGGCCATCTCCCTGTCTCCCACTCACCCGAGGACGTAGGACGATGATCGTCCTGTTGAATAATCCCTTTTGACCGCCTGCTGGGCGCTCAGTAAGGGATTCCGTTGGTTAGCAACTGGAACTGATCGTATCCTTTGGTCGAGAAGTTGGCATAGCTTTTCCGGATCAGCTCCCGCATATACTCGGCCGCCTCCCTCTCGCTCTTGTCCAGCACGAATCGGTCGCGGAAGTTCTTCAGAGTCTCCGGTTTGAAGCAGGGCAGGCCACTGTCAAGCATCAGAGCCACAATGTGCGACAGCTTGGAGCAGTAGGGGCGCGAGGCCAGGAACGCCTTGACCACCAGCGACTCGAACCACCGATACGGTTGCGCGTTGAATGGGTTGTGGCCACCCGTCCCGGGCAGGCTGAGTCCGCCGCCGGATCCCTGCTGGTGCCCTTGCTGTCCGCCCATGACCGCAACCATCTCGGTTGTCAGCTTGAAGGGGGCCCGCTCGAAGCGGACGCCTCCTGGGGCGATGTCGAAAATGAATCCAAAGTCGATGTGGATGATGTGGCCGGCGTCATCAATCATGATGTTGCCGTTGTGCCGGTCCTTGAACTGCATGAGGTAAGAAATTACCGAGTACGCCGCCATGCTCTTCACGAAGTTGGTGCGTGCTTCCTGGAACCGAGTCGAGTCCTCCCCTCCGTATTTGGACACGAAGTAGTCGTAGAGCCCGTTAACTGCTTCGCGGCCAAGCATGTCGCGGGAGATCGAGTTGGGAAGGACGTCGATGACGCCGCAGCCAGGCGCCGTAGCCGTGACGCGGTAAGGGAATACCCACACGTCAAGCCCGACACTGGCAAAAATACTCCTGAAAGCCGCAATCATCTGTAGCGCGAGCACGTCCTGGCGGCAGTCGTCCCCAACCTTGAAGATGGCGGCTTGCCAGACCTCGTAGGTCTCCTGTCCTCGATCCGACGTGGCCGGGACCACAGAGTCAGTCGAGCTGTCTCCTGCCTTTGACGGGTCTGCTACATTGCCACCAGTGGCTTCGTCGGCCTCCGGTTTGGCCTTTGTCTTTCTGATCCTGAAAGTCGCCATGTAGGGTGCCTTCGCATGGCTCTGCAGGGGCTTGCCAGACTTGCGGTCGATCCCCACGACGACTCCGTCTGGATTGCTAGGGAGATACACTCCAACTTCCACCTTGATCTTGCGTAACTCTTCCTCGATCTTCTGTTTCTTCTCCTCTTTGCTCTTCTTGATGTATGGGCGGAGCTTCCCCGAAACCCCGGTGACTTCGTTGAAGAAAGAGAACTCTCTTTCATAGAAATCGCGTTCTTCGTCCGAGAAGCTCGATATCAGTCTGTCCAAGAATCTGTCCAAGGTGGGCTTGATGGGATCAGGCTGCAGCCGAGTCAGCAGGCGGTTCAATGCAATATGTCTGATAGTCCTGGAGCATTATCGGGGTGTGGAGCCCTTACAATCTGGGAGTCCTCGTCTTTGTATGCATTCGCTTTCATATTCCATATCACCTGATGTGCAAACAACTGCGACAGCTTCGCGGTCTCCAGGATATAGCGCTCCACGTAGCCCAACGCATCGTATCGCAAGGCCTGGACGAGCTGTGGGACGAAAAAGAATCTCACGTCGACCGAATGGCTTTCCAAGGCTTTCATTGCATACTGCAAGATAAATGGATGGTTGCCATAAGCGGGAAGGAAATAGGTCAGGGCTTCTATCGGATTCACCGGTGCCCAATACAGCAAGTACTACGGAGCGTCAGCACAGGAGAATGACAGGAGAAGACAGGAGAGTAACAGGGGACATACTTTGAGCTGGAAGGAGACGTCCGGCGGTAACGCTGGGCCAAACATTATCTCTAGGCCGGCAGATTCGCTAAGAGCCTTCTCTGGAAAGTTGAGCAGCAGCCAGCGGACCTCATTCTTGAGCTTCGCTGACGGGAAGCGGGAGGCCAGTTGAATAGCCAGTCCCGCGCTCTCCCCCCACGCAATGCGAAGCAAGGAGACAACTTCCTGAAATGAAGATCAGTCAGAGCTGACAGACAATGACTATCGCGAGTGACAAACCTCTGTATGATTCTTGGTCCCGGAACTGGTTATGTAGAGTTTCCGCTCCTGTTCAAGAGGGTAGAGCCAGACTCGGAGACGCGACCGCTCATTCTCGATAAGGATCTGAAGCAGACTTTGCTTCGCCTGCAGTGACTTGTGAGACCCTGAGCTCGAAACGCCTATACTCGTGACGCTCTCCAAAGCAGACGCGACATCACTCAGTATCTTGTCTTCGGCTTTCATCTGTAGTCGGTTTCCACCAAATGACCACCTGAAATATTGTCATTTCTCGGTTAGGGACGAGATGTACAGCCCGTGATATGAAGGAAGACAGCATACCTCGGCGGGTGTTTAAACCAGCTCAACGCCGCTGAGAGAATTTGATCCTTGAGCTTCCATTGAGCGGTCCTGCTTTGAATCGCGCAGTACTTCAAGACCTTCAATCCAAACAGGATAATCCGAAAATGGATCTCCCTGGCCAGAGGATGTCCTTTTGTGTCTTGTAGTCCTATAAGAGTGGCACTAACTAGACGATAGAAAACTCTTTGAGTGTGGATGCACCCCAGCCGGATAGCGTTGAAATGACTCTCAAAAAACTGGAGAATACGGAAGTGCGGGGAAATAATATTGTGGGCTTTCTGCTGCTTCCTAAGCATCACAGACTTGTCCGTTGGTAGTAGCTCTATCTTGGTGAAAAGTGGGTCAAGATGACTGCTCTCAGTCAGCATGGAAGTCTTTCCTATAGGGGAAGAAGATCAGATGTACTTACTCAAATGACGGGTCAAAGATTCCCTTCTTGCGCTGGATAGTTCTCTCCCAAGCTTCGGCCACCTCAGCCAAGATCCTTGGCTCCGTCCTTGGATTTTCGTGGATCACTCCTAGCCAAAGGGAGATACCGAGTTTTATGGATTCCTTCGTAAACACTTGAAACGGTATTCCGACCAGATAGTGAATAATCGAGGGCTGAGTGTCATTGCTGCTGCACAAAAGAGCTGCTGCTTTCCGCAACGCCTCTCGAAGCTCGCCAGTGGAGACATCAGCCTTCGTGGATGTCCGATCATAGAGACGAGCCAGGATTGTCTCGACGTCCTTGACAGCGTCTGACAGGTTAAATGCAGTCGCGCTGATCTTGCGGGCTATGCAGTCACGGGAGTCAGAATAGATGCAACACCAAGTTGATTAGGCATACTGACCGTGTTCTCCGGAGACTTTCCGATCCCGACCATTGACCGGAGGTGCCTCCGAGAATCGATATTCCTGGCGCGTAGTATACTGGGCGATAAAGTCGGATGCGACGTTGACGATATCCCCCTCACGATTGTCAATGGATCCTGAGGAGACACTTTAGTTACAGGTCTCATATCGACTGGTAACACGACAGCTTACCGAGCCGCTGATCACTCTGCGGAATAAGTGAGCCCATTTCCAGGGCAAACGATCTGCCCAGGGAGATGTGGCCATAGGCGCCGTCGTCATCGTATTCTGAGAGATACGTCTAAATCTTGTTAGAAATTGTAATAGATTTGGCTGCTCAAGGTCAGAGCGTACCTGTAGAAGGCCTTTGACGTCCAGAGGTGCGATGTTCATGACCGTTGTGACCCACCCACTGGCTCTTCTGTAGAATGAATCTAGTGTGCGCTTCCTAAAGTCGTAATTGTCGGACAGGTCGACTTTCACGATACCTCTGGGGGAGGTGAAAGTTGACTTCCACCCGAACTCGTCTAGTTCACCTTCAAGACAAGAGACCCACATAACAGTCAAAAGTTCAAGTAAGGCGAAGAGAGAATGCCTCTCACAAAGCGCTGAAGGACACTCGCCGATAATTTTATTGGCAGAAGCGATTGCAGCTTCTTGCACTCTTTCGATACGATGGCAGCAAGCCACAAAAATTTCAGCCAGCTGCTTTGACAAATACGGGGCCGAGAAGTCTTCATATTTTCCTGACAATGTCTTTGTCAGGTAAATGTTGACGACTTTGTCGGCGATGGCATTCATGCAGCTGCTCACTTCTGGAGCGTTAAGCGCCGGATCACGGAAATAGGTCAGGATCTTGGTACAGTCGCCGGAAGACGCCCGGAGGCTCTCGATCAACAAAGTAGCGTTCAGGAAGACGGCCTTGGGGTAAGTTAGGCGTTTAATATCCGGCTCGCGGTTGGGAAGCTCGCTGATGAGGGTCTTCTTCTGCTCTGTCACACGGTGAGGAGCCATTCCACGTCTGAGGATGGTGTTTAGTTCAACGTCGCTCTCCAGCACTTCGGCACGATTTTCAGGAACCAACGGGGGAGAATGTTCTGCAATGACGCGAAGCTCATGGAAATGACTCCGGCCAACCTTCGAAGCCAGAGATATTCCGTGGATGGCAATATTGAACCAAGCATCCCGGAACAGAGATTGTACGTCTTCATCGTAGTCTGAGACCCTAGGGCCGTTCCCAGTTGCCTCGCTCTTGGGCGAAACAAGGAGTGCCAATGGCTTGAGGAGCGGTGTGATGTCGTCCGCAGACAATACGACTTCTTTCTGTCGATCATGTTCGACATCATTGGCATCTCCCTTATTAACAATGCTCTCCAACAGGTGAACAAGATAAATCCTATAAAGTGGAGAGCTCCGGTCCAGGTTGACAGAAAGATGTGCCCTTGCGTTTTGGACTGCATCAAGGATTACGTTGTAACCTTTGGCGAGGCCATCACGGTACAAACGAGAGTAAAATTTAAGCAGCAGCTGAAACTCAGTTTCAGCACTGCTGAGTGCTAGGACGGCCGTTTCCTGGATAATGTACGCGTCAACAACTGCATTGATCTTCCCGATTTTCTGGAGCAGCATCGACTGTGCCAACGCGCTGATCTTATCATCATCACAGCTGCTGGCAATCGTCACGATAGCATGGACAACATTTCGGTGGGTTACCGTTGTCTCTTCATCCCCGTTGAAAGAAAGAGAAATCAGACTTCCATTTACGGGCTGTGCATAGGGGGCGAGATTAGCCGTTTGCCCTGGGGTTTCTCCAGCCGATGCGGAAGGGCTCTGATATGGCTTGTCGGTGCTGGGTCCCGGACTGAGCACATTGCCCAGAGAATATAGGGTCGTGATGATTGCATCCTGAGACAGGATACTAAGGACCTGAGCTAGACACCGCGCAGCCACGGCGACGATCGAGCCCGTTGCGCCTCCTTGAACGATAAACCTGAGGAGGGAACGGCTTATATTGGATGCAGCAGAAGGAGAGAGTCTTGCAATCACTGCCATACTCCTCAGGGTTGCCGTTGCCAACTCAGTGCTTGCCATCTGACCTGGATCCGCAAGAGTGTCTTCGAGCCACGAGAGAAGCACGTCGTCGTCAGCCGAATCCTCATCCAAAATCACGCAGTTCAGAAATCCAACAATGGCAAAAGCTTTCACGGAGAAAGCCAGTTGCTGCTGCCAGGATGAGCCAAGCTGCAGGTAATCAGACCCGTCTTCCAGCAGACGGATTTCGTCAGTGATGATGTCAGCCAAATATTCGATAAAAGCGCGCTCTGTCTCGTCACTTGTCTTTACGATGCCGACGCCGCTCATATAGTTGTCCAGGAGCTTGTCATCGGGAATGTCCTGGGCGTTAGCAGCAATCGAAACCGTGCATGCCTTGGTGAAACGCATAAACCCTTGTTGCAAAAGCATCGCCCCCAGAGGACGTCCATGGGCTGCGTAACGCCGAGCATATCTCCTCCAGTCCCGCAAGACATAATCTGACGTGCTCGAGTTACGGATAGTAGACGAGGCGGTTTCGACAGCAACCATAAATCCCTCTGACATTATTCCTCGCACTTCCTTAACCATCTCCAACATTTCGCCGGGCGTCCAGAAACGAGCGTTCATAGCCGCAGCCTCCAGAAAGCCTACAAGGGAAACTGTAATTGACATTATCTCCGCACATTCTTGCAGATCGCCATGATCATTTGACTGGGAGCCCTGGGGCTGCACATGAGCCACGGCTTGCACTGCGTTCGCGCATTGCTTTAGGTATTCAAAGATGCTGTTTGACACGGGCTCCCGCAGCGAAGGATAGTTGGAGCCTAGCGAAAGGAGGGCCAGTGTGAGGTGATGAGTCAACGCCTCCGAGGGTGATGGTTTTATGTCGTGAAGAAACGGGGACGGCCGAAAGACCTGGCTATGCGACTCGGGAAGGTATTCACACAGCTGCGATACCAGTCGCGCCGCATGGTCGGCTCTGAACACTGAACGAGAGGCTTTGCACAGGGCAAGGAGGACATCCAATTCTCGAATGCTCTGGTTTCAAGAGTTAGCAACAGTACTGCGATGCCCGGGGGCAAAAGGACCTCTGCGAACCATGGGTAATCTCGACGTTGGGACAGCCCCCTTGACAACCCCATCAAGAACACCATTTGACTGTGTCCTTGTACGTTGGTACAATTTTGTCAGACGACCGATGTCCGGTTCTCCATCCTGGGCCGGAGACTTGACCGCCAGCACGGCCAGCTTCTCGAATGCGGAGCGGCGAATGTCTGCGGAGAAGCTGTCTCAATGCAAGGTGGTCAGCGGAGCGGCTTCTTGGAAATAGGGGGGCTAACCTTACACATCCATTGCAGGTTCCCAGGGCCAGGAGCCCTCCGGCACGATATCAAGGACTGCTATATCAGTTTGCTTCACGCGTGGGGACGACCGGTTCTGGGAAGACCTCCGCAGTTATTACTCCGTAAGTCGGACTTGGGAGAGCTCCCGGTAACAAAACATGGAACTGGAGGTTTGGCTGGCCGGGGTACGCTAAGGTCGGAGCTTGTGGAGCTCGTGACGCGCCACTACTCTTGCTACTAGTTAACTACGGAGTATTGCTAATAAAGGTATCTTTCTTGACCTACTAGGACCTAGGTGGCCTGTGCAGTAGGGTACTGATACATCTTATCTTACAATCCTGGACTTGAACTCCAATGGCAGTACTTCTGACCGGATAGAATAAAGATAGTGTTCATATCCTCGAGCCATATCCTGTGCCTATATTCTAGAATGCTTTAATATCTCTTCTATGGATTTTTTTTCGCTCCGGGTTTCATCGACTCCGAGTCTCTTAGTACAGGATGACATTGCACGATTTTGTGACCAGGAAGGGTGTACCCGGCAGGCTTCGTAGGAGTCAAAGGATCGAAGAGGTTAACTGACCTGACCAGCTCTACAATTTTTAGGCACGAAGGAATCCGAAGCCGCCCCTTGAGTCTGACCCTAAGATGTGCACGACGAGAGAGATCCAGAGTCGAATTCCCAAGGTTACTGTGCCGTCGGCGGTAGTAGTCCCCGCAGGCATCAGCCTCCCGCCACCGCTGGAGTGTGCCCTAGGTAGTTAAGCGTCCGGCAGACTTCGAAGTGCGCCAGCTGAGCTAGGCTGGCCGCTGCTCTGACATCCATTCGTTCCTCGATCACTCAACTCGACTCATTAGCCCTGCTCCTGCGATACCTGAGGTTTGTCAGGCATTGCAGAGTCGCTCGCTGCTCGGCACGAGAAATTACTGCCGCTGTCTGCAAAATGCTGAAGTGACAGATTTGTCGCTGTCCGCGTTCTTACCGTCTTGCATTCTCTTCTGCAAAGGAACTAATCCGGTGTGCTTCGAAGTCTGTCGTCAGCTACACGGTGGTGAAGGTTGCTGCTGCGATCTGCCAGCCCCGCTACTTGAGTTGTGAAAAATAACAGAAAAACTCAAAAATGGCGCCTGACAGCGAGAGGAGCTCACTGAAGCGTGGCAGAGTACGGCAGCCTTCTCCAGTCCTTCCTCGTCCAACTTAACCTGCTGACCAGCCTGTCTGAATAGGCTAGCGCTGGTAACGACTCGCAAGATCCAAAGAAGCCTCGGCGCTCACAGCGCATCTCGTCGCAAGCTCAAGCTCAGACTACTCCAGTCAAGAAGAGCTACTTGCCTACTCCGCTGACCCATCACGAGTCAACCGCTACGGACATCCAGAAGGAATTAACAGCTACTCTCCCCGAAGGATACCCCAGCCAGGTCCGTCACCATACACCGACCACTTCTGAGCCACCCCAGGCCCTCTCGTCTCCGCCTGGTGATACACAACCCCTCTCTCAATTTGTTTACCCACCGAGAGCATTCGCCGACGATGTGGAGGATGAAGCTGCGGAAGGCGTCTGGGGCTATCTCATTCCGCTTGACGACAAGGTCGGGAAGACACTTGTTCTGAGAAAGCGGGATAGTTGCCAGGGTCCGAAGAATGGCGCACCCAAAACCAGGAGCGGTAAAGGCGCCCAGAAACAGAGTAAAAACTCGGAGAGCAGATGTGAGCAGAATTATCCTCCTGGTGGCTATCTCATCGGACGTCACCCTGAATGCGGTAGGTGCAAGGATGATCCAGCGTGGCTACGGCGAGACTCAAGCTGATGGTGAGACGTAGATTTGGTCATCAACATTCCCACGATATCTAATCGACATTGTTTGATATTCAGCGAGAAGAAAAAGGGTGACATGGTCGCTATCCTGGAGGATCTCTCTAGCAACGGCACCTTTGTCAATGAGGCGCTTGTGGGGCGAAACAAACACCGCGAGCTCGAAGACGGCGATGAGGTTACCATCTTAGACGAAGCACGGTTTGTCTTCCGCTATCCAAGGACGAGGGACACGACCGGCTTCCGGCAACAGTATCGCATTCTTCAGCAGCTTGGGAAAGGTCATTTTGCTACTGTCTATCTCTGCGTCGAGCGAGCAACAGGAACTAAATACGCTGTCAAGTTTTTTGAGAGGCGCGCGGGAGACTCCCAGAGGTCTCAGGCGGATTCTCTACAGCAAGAGATTGCTCTTTTAATGAGCGTCAATCATCCGAGCCTGTTGTGTCTGAAAGAAACGTTCGATGAAAGTGACGGGGTCTACCTTGTCCTTGAACTTGCTCCGGAAGGCGAACTCTTCAACTTGATTGTCAGGAAGCAGAAGCTCACTGAGGATGAGACTCGCCATGTTTTTACCCAGCTCTTCAAGGGTCTAAAATACCTGGTGAGGCTGTTGGCAGATTTCGACTTGGTCTGACACGATACTAATACACACCTAGCATGACCGCGGGATTGTCCATCGCGACATCAAACCGGAGAACATCCTGGTCGTGGATGAGAACCTGACAGTAAAACTTGGTGATTTTGGTCTTGCCAAGATCATTGGCGAAGATTCGTTTACGACAACCCTGTGAGTTGCCCTGCCCTGTAGTCTCTTGCTGGAGCACTAACATCGAAATCTGCAGATGCGGGACGCCGAGCTGTAAGTCGCAGGCTGAGTTACCCTTAATTTGTTCCTATTCATACTTATTTACGTAGATGTTGCCCCAGAGATCCTGGAGGATTCGCGTCGCCGAAGGTACACCAAAGCTGTCGATATCTGGTCCCTCGGTGTTGTCCTCTATATCTGCCTCTGTGGATTCCCCCCGTTCTCAGATGAGCTGTACACCCGCGAGAATCCGTACACGTTGGCTCAGCAGATTAAGATGGGTCGCTTTGATTACCCCTCACCGTACTGGGATTCCGTGGGCGACCCGGCCCTGGACCTGATAGACCGAATGCTCACGGTCGACGTCGACAAAAGGATCACCGTTGATGAATGCCTTGAACATCCCTGGCTCACGGGCAAATATCCTAGCACAGCTGACAGCACCGACGGGCTGACTGGAGCTATGGGCCAATTGGACTTCTCCAAACGCAAGGTTGAGCGACAACGTACGCTTCTCAGTAGCATCAACGACGTCGATGTCAGCGAGCACATCGATGGCGACGGTCCGCGTGTGAAGGTCTTCCATAAGAATGACGCTGGGAAACGCGTCCACAATCGTCCTGCCAAGACCGGGGAGCGACGTGAACCCTCGCCGGCTGCGAACCGTGCGCCTAAGGATTTTATCAACTTGGGAGGTCGCGGCGATCCCGTGTTATTTGAAGAGGATCCAAACAGCCGCTATGAGCGGGACGAAGTCCCGAAGAAGTGAGGTTTATTGTAATCATTTTCGGGCGTTGAACGCTCTGTTGGTTGGGGTTTTGGCGCATTTCAGCTGCCTTCGGTGTTCCTTGGTTCCATGCTCCTGCGTCTCTTTTGTTTACGACACTCCCTCCGCATTGGAGTATTTGGGGTGCAAGCGTCGTGCTGTCCGTGTGGAGTTTGAATGCCACACAGAGGGAGCCTCACCGCTTGATATTATGTCCAGTATGTAGTAATTTGCAGATCCATCCAGCAGAACTGTGGAAAGAGCTGAAGCACCTCGTCGGGTCAGCAGTAGTCGGAGCCCTCGTTGCTCCATGGCCAGGATATGGCAACGCAATGGCAAACTGGAGTGATCCGGAAAGCAACTGCCCGCACGCAGCAGCCTCGAACGGACGCGGGATGTTTTGCCTACACTCATACAACATTATGCTACAGTATATGTGGCATCAGGAACGGTACGGCACCGGTCCACCGGAGAATCCCCAAGATGCCAATAATTCCACTGGCCTGCAAGTCTTATGAAATCGAGACACTGTGAGTGGTGGGGAGACCACAGGATGCATCCATATAAGCGCTAGCGACAAGGGGATTGGAAACGGACCGGCGGGTGTTGTGCCGGAGGAAAGCAGCACATGCCTCTACGTGGTAGGGAGGACAGGTAGACGACATACCACTTCCCAGAGAGGCTCCCGGCCGGAGTGGCGTGATGACGCTGCCGCGCCCGTCGGCGGTGAACTGCACCTGGGCACTCTACCACGACTGATAAAATAATCTGCTGCCTAGGAGGCCCTAGGGACGGGGGACGGAGGGTTTATTCTAGATAAGTACTGCTCGTTCCCGCTCCGAGTCCTGGGAGCCAGTCAAAAACCCCCAGGGCCACTTTGCGGTGTCGGGAACCTTGACTTCGCGCACGTCGGACCCCCTGCTCGTGCGCCAGGAACGGCGGATCGCGCCCGCTCAGCCTCCCGTACGGCGTACCTTTTTCCTGTCCTCAAAAACATCCCCATTCTTATCGCTCCCCGTTCGTTCCTGCAGACGTTGCCCTCCTCTCCGTCCACACAACTCTCGAGGGTACCGCGGGAGACTCTCCCCTTTTTCTCCCACGCGTTCTCTTCCCTTGAGCCGTGTTCTGCAGCCATTGACGGGGCAATCATGGCGCTCCTGGCTACCATTGTCGACAGGTTCTGCGAGCACTGCTCAGCCCTGTCGATCTGGGTGCTCACCGGCGTAGGATTGCTGTCATTTGTCGCCCTTTCAGTTGTCCTGAATGTCTTGCGTCAGCTCCTGTTCAGGAACCCCAAGGAGCCCCCGGTCGTGTTTCACTGGTTCCCGATTATCGGTAGCACCATCAGCTATGGCATGGACCCGTACAAGTTCTTCTTCGACTGTCGCAAGAAGGTACGTCCGCAGCTTAAGGGCCTCCGCTCCAGCCACCTTCTGACTGGAATTGTGCATAGTATGGCGACATTTTCACGTTCGTCCTTCTCGGCAAGAAGACCACTGTCTACTTGGGCACCAAAGGCAATGACTTCATCCTGAATGGCAAGCTCAAGGATGTCTGTGCTGAGGAAGTCTACTCTCCCCTCACAACGCCGGTGTTCGGGCGGAATGTCGTATATGACTGCCCAAATTCCAAGCTTATGGAGCAGAAGAAGGTAGGTGGAAGAGAAGACACTGCTATTCCTGCCTCCCGACGTATGCTGACGGAAACACAGTTCGTCAAGTTTGGTCTCACTTCTGAGGCGCTTCGATCATACGTTCCCCTGATCACCAAGGAAGTCGAAGATTTTGTGAAGAAGTCGCCATTTTTTCAGAGCCCTAGCGGCAGCTTCGATGTGTGCAAGGCCATTGCTGAAATCACAATCTACACTGCGTCGCGGTCGCTTCAGGGAAAGGAGGTCCGTGAGAAGTTCGATTCCACGTTCGCCGAGCTGTACCATGACCTTGATATGGGCTTCGCTCCTATCAATTTCATCCTTCCCTGGGCGCCTCTACCCCACAACCGTAAGCGCGATGCTGCTCAGAGGAAAATGGCGCAAATCTACATGGATATCATCAAGGAACGCCGCAAGGCCGGGGGTAAGAAGGACTCCGAGGACATGGTCTGGAATCTCATGTCATGCGTGTACAAGGACGGCACACCGGTCCCGGATGAGGAGATCGCTCATATGATGATCGCTTTGTTGATGGCTGGCCAGCATTCTTCCTCTTCAACCGAATCCTGGATCATTTTCCGTCTTGCTTCGCGACCAGACATCATGGAGGAGCTCTATCAGGAGCAGATTCGAGTACTCGGCCCCGATCTGCCCCCTCTGACGTACGAAAGCCTTCAAAAGCTGGACCTGCAGAACAAGGTCATCAAGGAGACCCTCCGTCTTCATGCTCCAATCCATTCGATCATCCGTGCGGTTAAGAACCCGATGCCCGTCGAAGGTACTCCCTACGTGATACCGCCTTCTCACAACCTGCTTTCTTCGCCTGGTGCCTCGGCAAGGTCCCCCGAGTACTTCCCGAATCCACTGGAGTGGAATCCCCACCGCTGGGACAACGTTGCTGCCAACACGGAAGAGGATGAGCAAGTCGACTATGGCTACGGGTTGGTCAGCAAGGGTACGAACAGCCCATATCTTCCTTTCGGTGCTGGGCGACACAGGTGCATTGGGGAACAGTTTGCGTATGTACAGCTTGGTGCTATCACCGCTACCCTGGTGAGAATGTTCAGGTTCAAGAACATGCCGGGCGTCGAGGGTGTCCCACAGACGGATTACTCGGTAAGTGGTGAACGTTATCGCCATTGGCTGTCCATCCCCTGAAACTAATATTCAATTCCAGTCCCTGTTCTCGAAGCCTTTCGCAAACTCGAGGGTACTGTATGAGAAGCGAGAACCAGCCGCTAAGGCGTGATCTTTTTCGTCGCCGAACCTGCCTCGGATGTGACCTAGCGATCTGAATGTCTTTGTTATGGCTGCGAAAACTTTTGAATGTCCCTTGTTTTTATATCCAAGCGTGCGCAGATCCTCTCCAGGCCTTCTCCCCGTTCCTGGTCTTGTGGATTATTCCATTCTGCCGGGGCGATATCAGTCCCGACCTACCTTTTCATGACTATTTTTTTTAATGCCGTGGCACGTACGATAGACGACAGGTTACAAATCTATCTACCGACACATTTAGCATGAACCATGTCCGGGCGGCGTCTCGAAAGCTGCCCGGACATAGTTCTGAACAAACTCGCCTTCTTACCGAGGCCTCCTCATACAGCAATGTAATAATAATGCAAATGGTATTAAAACGCAGAAACCGGAGATGCATCCTCAAAACATAGGCATTTCAAAGTATTGTACAGAACACCGACACAGCGCCCAACTCATGTTTGCACAATGCTGAATCGAGAAGCCAAAAGCTGTAGTTCTCCCTGCTACTAGGTAGCCTCAAGCACCCTCACTTGCCTTCTTCCTCTCCTCGGCCCTCCGTTTCGCTCTCACCTCCGCACGTCTTCTCTCTCCACCGTCAACCTTGTGCCCCTGCTTGTCTTCCCACATGCCTTCCTGGACTCTGATCAAAGCAGCAGAGCCATTTGTTCCCTTGATCGGTTGCAGATACGGGCCTTTGATCATGAATCCATGGTGGATCTTCATGTCGGCAAATTTCTTCAGTGGCTTTGAAGGGTCGTGCTTGTATTCTGTTGCATCAGGGGGCAGGTTCACGATGACTCTCTTCATGCCCGGTGACAACGTAGCGGACGCGGTAACCGTACAAGTCGACTTCCCATCCCCTCCTTCTGTATTCTTGGGCTCCACTGGAACCTCTACGACGCGTAGCTGTGCAACACCATCGACAACATGCTCCAAATCGCCTCCTGGACCATATTGTCCTCTCCTAAATTTTTCTCGCTGTCGGAGAAGATACCGTCGCTGCCGAGCAGGTTCAATGCCCATATCTCGGAGCTCGGCGGAGCTGAGAGTAAAGAGCTTCTCCCAGGAAGGGATCTTGCTCGCGAACTTGGACATGTCGCGACCGATCAGTGTGAGAAAGGTTTGGACGTCAGGGACAAACGGTGTGGGTGAGGGCACGGCAGGGGCCGCGACATTCTTGTGAAGATGCCGAACACATTGTCTCGAGACACTTGCGAAGTTGACAAAACGTGAGCACAGGAGGCTGAGCCGTGGATTGCGCATCGCCATGGTTGATATTTTTTTGCGGAAAGGGTTTCTCAGACCCCTCAGCAGCGTTTTCACAGCCTAGGGGACGAAACGCAGCAGAATCATCAGACCGTGCAATGCGACGGTACAGCAATTGGCGAATCAATTGTGCCTTTTTTCTTCTGGGCCTCGAAACGTGATGTAAATCGAAGGTGTCACGCCGAGCCCGTCACAGAAATTTCGGAGATGAAGCTCGATGCCGACTCTTGGGTCGATCGGGATCAACGATACTCCGTGTGCGGGCTCCCACGCCCGCTGTTCCGCCAAACACATGGAGCCAAGAAAGGTAATGATAATGTCAGACCTAGAGCTCCTGAGCTGTACTATCCTGATTCTGTAAAGGGGAATCGGTCGCCGGGATGTTTTTCAATATATGAGGCGACTCACTTTACATGCTTTGTAGATGCGCGCCAAGTTGACCGCAGCTTAGGCTCTTTGGACGTTCGATGCCTCTTGTCTCCTCCGCGAGACACTGGCAGACAGGCTTTCGTTTCTCCCCTCTGTTTTTTTACAAGCCATGGCTGTGTCTCCGCTTGTTTCCCGCTCACCGTCTGCGGTCACGACCTCCACCACTACAGCCGCAAAAGCGAGGGGCCTTGCTGTTCGAAGTTCAGCTAATGGGCAAGGCACCGTTAGCTCACCAGCCCCTGCACCGCAGGCGGAGCTCGCGGAGCAGTTGAATGAGGATGTGAGACGGAAATATGTGAAAGGTATTCCCATTCTACCCAAGGATGGAATCGCAGGGGCTAACAAAATTGCTGAAGACAAGAAGCTAGGTGAGGGTACTTATGCCATTGTCTACCTCGGCCACCTACGAACCGATCCATCGTCCCTCGTTGCGATCAAGAAGATCAAAGTGAACGCCGAGTATAAAGACGGGCTTTCTATGGATGCCATTCGAGAGGTCAAATACTTGCAGGAGCTCTCACATCCTAACATCATTGCGCTTCACGATGTTTTTTCTTCCAAGGACCAGAACTTGAATTTGGTACTGGAATACTTGCCACTCGGTGACCTGGAGATGCTCATCAAGGATGGAAATATCCAATACGGTGCTGCCGATGTCAAGGCTTGGATGGGCATGCTGGCAAGGGCCGTTTGGTTTTGCCACGAGAATTTCATTCTGCATCGAGACATCAAACCGAACAACTTGCTGATCGCCTCTGATGGAGAGGTGAAGTTGGCGGACTTTGGTCTGGCGAGGTCTTTTGCTGACCCGTATCTAAACATGACCCACCAGGTCATTACACGTTGGTACCGCCCTCCGGAACTACTCTACGGTGCTCGACAGTACTCTGGGGCTGTTGATGTCTGGTCCATGGGCATGGTCTTTGCTGAGCTTCTCCTGCGCGTTCCTTTTGTTGCCGGAAACTCAGATTTGGATCAGATTACCAAGATATGCGAAGCCTTCGGAACGCCGACTGAGGAAAACTGGCCGGGAGTTACCAAACTACCCAACTATGTGCCTGGGGACAAGATCATACCGCTTCAGGGTCGAGACTTTTTCCTGCGGCAGTTTCCGACCGCTGGCCCGGTTGGGGCGGACCTCCTAATGTCGATGTGTGCGTTGGACCCTAGGAAGCGGAGTACTGCACGCCAGGTACTGCAGCACAGCTGGTGGACTACTGAGCCTAAACCAACCAAGAAAGAAGATCTCCCTAGAAAATCCGACGGTGCAAAGAAGATGGGTGACGACCTAACGCGACGAGGAGGCGAGATTGATGACAGCCGGTTCAAGAATGTGGCGCGGCAGCTGGATTTTGGCGCGATGAAATGACAAGTCGCTCTTGAAATGCCAACATTCTACTTCTTTAGGTTGTTGAGACGATGGAGTCTCTGGCAAAATCATGTGGCTTCATGGCATGGCAGGTATATCTTTGGCATCCTGTGTTTGGAAACGGATTTTGGTCGGATCAGGGTCCTTTCAAATGGCATGGCGTCTGTGGCTCTCGCTTTTTTTCATCTTTTTTTTAAAAGAAAAGCAAGCATGACGGAAGTTTCTATCGAGAGGTTCCATGTAGATGACGAAACTTGTCCACAATAATAGAGAGCGACTACTATAATTGGTTATTAAGCCACTTAATTTGACCAGCGTGATCCCTTTTTACCGGAAAGAGGATCCTGGCAAGTTCCCAGACCATAGACCTCTTCTGCCATATGCGTGGTAAACTTGAGATCGGAAACCGATATACAGTACATAGTCAATGGACTGTTGCGCTCTCTCTCTCGCTGCTGACAGACGCCACAATGTCGTACGATATGTCCCTGGTCGTTGACCTCCGCAGAACCTTCCTAGACGGCTACCGCGTATACCTCCGTATCATTACAGGAAGCACTGGCAAATGCAGGGATCTTCAGTCGGTGCAGAAGATCACTTCTTGACCAGGTGTGCTCCCTGCCTTTTCCGACGCCATCTTTTTTTTCGGGCCTTGTCCGACAGTCCAGTTACCCTGCACTGCGTAATTACTACAGGTAGAATGCCTTGAGTGGATTGATATCCCAGCGGCAGGAATGTAGTTGGTCTTTAAGATCTGCGGTACCCGCCCGCTGCAGAAGGCGATCTGTTGTTCATGATGTTCTCGCGTACAACGCTCTAAGAATGGAGTCGCAGGGAGCAAGCAGGGGGCCACCCGGAGGGAAAAGTCATTGCTCATGTTCGTATAGCGTACGGTGTACCAAATTTGTGGTGAAACAATGGGGCTCGGTCGATGACTCGAAGGAGCTGCCACAGGGATGTTGGTCGGTACGGACTCTTGAGAATTTAATCTTATCTCCAGCACGTACCGTACAGGAGGAGCACGGAGTGCTTGGCGCCATGCAGGGCAATCCAGGGTCACTACTCCGTATGTAGCACAGAATCCTGCATACTGCATCGCGTGGGAAGTAGTCTACTAGCCGAAGATGACACAGGGCTAAGCACGTGATGGCTCTCGTTTACGCCTGTTGCAGGTTATCCGGGAGGCCTTGAACGCTGTTCACAAGAAGACGGTGCTGTTCGGGCGTGGCTACTGCGCACTCCGTACTACGGAGTACGTGTAACGGTGCGTTGGAACCTAGAAAGTAGTGGAAACTGTAAAGGGCTTTCTGCTTGGCAAGGTGAGTTGACGGGCCGCACGGGACACATCGTTTTGACCCATGGGTGCATTATTATTATTTTCTTTCCTGGGGAGCGGATAGAGTGGTAGAAACCGTTGCCGAACTTCGTGGGCCGCAGTAGTGAGCAGTCACGGGACCGAGCTCAGGAATACAATTCTGTTCTCATCCCGTGCTTGTTCTCCATACAGTGACGACGCAAGGTTCCCACGGACCAATTCGAGGTTGGATCATATTTTCTACAGAGCACGGAGTAGACGCACCAACATATATGGCCCAAAAACAGCGTGATAGCGATGATGCAGAGTGTTTACTCCGTGGCCGACATCGGACATGGATCAACCCCACGGCACCTGACGTGCAGAATGGGCCCCTGAGCCCAGTTAGGACGTTCTTATCCACGGGCGAGGAGCCCATCGGGCTCTAGCTTCGAGACAGGCACGAGCGCAAATGTGATGTGCAGCGCGGCCCATCGAATTAGCCTCCTAGCTGGACGGAGGAGCATATGGCTCCATAGTAGTATTATCAAAAGATAATCTGCCCAGAACCGTACCCCGTCGTATAGATAAGAGGAGAAACCGGGTCAGAAGCGCGATGCCTTGGGCAGATAGGGACAGACACCGGAGTTCTGCTTCCATGATGTCACGAACGCGGACGCGCAACCACATCCAGGGGCGCCGAAGAAAAAGGACCGTCACGGGAGAGAAGAAATTTGCCCCTTGAGCGTGCCAGGGCTCATGATTGTTATTCGTTAGATTGCTCCCCTTTTCTGCTGGTCGACCCGGGCGGGCGTGGCTGCCAGCAAGCCCAACCACCGGGCGCCCGCCCCACGTCCGGGGATGAAGGTTGGGATCGACTGGAGCGGGCGTGCACCGTGGCTGGCCCCGGCCAAAGTCTCGCTGCACATTTACCGTCCAACAACGACTTCTGAGGATTTCCCCCTTTCCGGACGCCTGCGCTCTCCAGACATTGGTTAATTGATATGATTATATTTAATATTACACCACGCCACGGACGACACAAGGTGCCCGCACACAGCAGACGGCCCTCTATCATGCCCTTGTTGAATATTATTATTATTCTTATTCTTATTTTACTGACTCTGTCACTGCAGATCCAGCAGGACAGGCACCTCGATGCGAGAACTTATCAAATGGCGCAATCCTGCTGAGGGAGCTGGCGCGATTAGGTTAATGGTAAATTCTTCGCTACCATGGCAGGAGGGGGGAAATCTAAAATCGACCAAAAAGGGAAAGTGATGAAGATTTCCAGCCTGGACTCGTGCCTTGAACTGCATATGCAGATCCATGATTGCTGCACTCATCGCTACAGTCGGACCGGCGTGAACGGTAGCAAGGGAGTACTCCGTAAAGTAAGAATGACCATAATAATCATTGTTTTTATTATACTCGGTAGGGAGATTGGGTCGACTGGACGGCCAACATTCTAGGGCCGGGCTCCCTGCGGCGCCGTGACACTCCCTGGCCTAGGCTGGATCGCGGCAGTGTGCAGACCTGCAATCTACTCTAGGTTGGTATCATCGCTCCCACTTCCGGTCCCCTCTTGTTTCCAAAAGGCTCTCCGTCGGAACCCTGAAACGCGCTGCTTCTCCAAACACCCTCAACCTCCCCGTGCGAAGGTCTCTGAGCGGTCCTCGGCCGCAACAGGCGATTCCAAATCATCTCGCCTCTCCTTCTTCATTCCTGATCCTGCCTCCGTCTGCTCTGCTGCCCTTGTGGCCGATAACCTTCGCGTTGCGGTCCCTGCCTCCGCCACTCTGCAGAAAACCTTCCAGCGCCGGACTTCGATCGCAACCTCGACTTTCCACGGACAGCCTTTAGACACGCCGGGAAAGTAGACCATCTAGACGTGCGACACTCTTTTTTTTTCTCTGCTAGCGAAAGATTTCTAGAAGTTGCATCGTCTTAGGGGCGAGTTCTGTGAGGCTTATCACCTCCCGGTTACAGTCATCCGCATAGGCTCCGGGGTCGTTATATGTGAGTCTTCTCTATGCGCCAGTTTCCCCGGGTCCTCTTTATGCCCTACACAAGCCTTTTCCCTTTTTCCGCCTTCCGTACAGAGGATTGGAAGACCTGACGGGGCTGGAATACCGCCGATGTGTACAAACATTCATTTCACCACGATACATTGTTTACAGTAGCGATATACTGACATGCTCATGCCGGCTCAGTTCGCGCTGTATTCGAGAGAGCCACCATCGACCTCGCGCATGTGCTTCATGGTGTCTATGTTTCCTCAGTCCTGAGAAACGCGACTGGTCATTGCGATCCTCTGCCACCAGCTGTGTCTGCATTTTACAAGGTCCAGAAGACGAGAAACTGCGATAAGAATACATCATTGCGGATCCCCTTTTTACGCGCATGGCCGCCCCATCCCAGAATCGCCGATCATATTAAGTCTCGCACAATCTTCAGAAGACAGTGCTTCTGCATAACACTCATTGAGGCATTGGAGGACTGGACATGGCTTCAACGTCGGCCCTGCCTCAGCCGTCGCGCCCTGCGACAAATACGTCTCTACCGCAGCTGCCGACATCCAAAGCGAAGAAGACCCTGTCGGTTGCGTCGGATACGCCAAGGGTGCCATCTCCCTCCCAACCGTCGAGGCTTCGAGCTCCTGCCTCTCCGCGCCCTTCGCTCGCAGGCTCTGTGCAGACCAATTCAACTTCCAATCTTGCTGCATTGAGATCGGCGTCGACCGGACGGACACCGAGCAGCCCAGACAAGACTCTGCGCAGGACGATCAGCATTGCTGCGTTTCCCCAGCCCCCCAAGGGTGGTAACCGGTCATCTACGGCCTCCTCGATCTCCGGCATCACGCCTGCCAAGGGTAGCCCGTCGGACCTTGCCAGTCCTGCCACACCAACAGGAAGCTTGAAGTCGAAGAAACAAGCAAGGCTCAGCACTGGGACCACGAGCAGCTATCGCAGCTCCAAGACGCCTTCTCTGTTGAATGGCAGCGGAGATGGCATTTCAATTCCTAATGACTCCGAAGGCCAATTTAGCATTCCTTCGCCGACACAGAGCAGGAGCTCTTCGGCTCAGGGATCATATTCTACCAGCGCAACAACCTTCGATGATGCAGATGACGCCGCAGGCAACTCCAAGGGTGGCTCAAAGTCTAAAGATACGAAAGGCAATGTTATCGTCAGTGTCAGAGTTCGTCCTAACGCCGATGGTGACAATACAAGGACAGACGGCGAATGGTTCGTGGATGCACGGAGGGCCCTTATCTCCTACAGGGGAAAGGAGAGTGCTGACTACTACTACGGTAAGAGCAGACTAATCCGTCAAAGAATTGACAGGGCACAACCATTGATGACGTTTTTTCTCTTCCAGATAATGTGTTCACCGCCAGTGACAACAATGCCAAAGTCTACGATGCCTCGGCAAAACGTCTGGTTCGGAGGGTTATGGAGGGCTACCATGGTACTGTTTTCGCATACGGTATGACCGGGACCGGGAAGACATTCTCGATGCAAGGAACGGCGTCGTCCCCAGGAGTAATCCCGCTAGCAATCACGGATATTTTTTCGTACATCAGAGAGACACCGCATAGGGAATTTCTCCTACGCGTCAGCTACCTTGAGATCTACAACGAGAAGATCCACGACTTGCTCTCAACTCCCGCCTCTAACGGACCAGGAGCCCCTCAGGAGGAAATCAAGCTGCGGGAGGACAGCAAACGAGGGGTATATGCCACGCCGTTAAAGGAGGAGATTGTGCAAAGCCCGACGCAACTGCTTCGCGTCATTGCAAGAGGTGACCATGCGAGACGGGTAGCAGGCACACAATTCAACGCACGCAGCTCCCGAAGCCACGCGGTCGTCCAGATTGTCGTTGAGAGCAGGGAACGAGCGTCAGCTGGCGGCTCCTCTCAGGATAAACGTTCTGCGATTGTCCCTGGAGGAGTAAGAGTGTCAACTCTCAGCCTGATAGACCTCGCAGGGTCAGAACGGGCCGCTGATGATAAGGAGCGCCGCGTGGAAGGGGCTCACATCAACAAAAGCTTGCTCACCCTGGGCACCGTCATCTCAAAGCTAGCTGAGACTAAGGATAAGAACGGCAACCCGACTGACAAAGAGAAGCATTTGCCGTACCGGGACAGCAAGTTGACCAGGTTGCTTCAGCCGGCCCTGTCAGGAAACTCTCTTGTTAGCATTCTCTGTACCATCCAGATTGGCTCAGGGTCAGGAAACTCGCATACGGGCGAGACCCTCAATACTCTTAAATTCGCTGCTAGAGCGAAGAATAACATTGTCAGTCGTGCTAAGAGGGCAGAAGAGGCGCTTGGAAGCGGTGTCGATGCTGGGAGCCGGGCCCTCCTGGAACGCTATCGCATGGAGATCCAGTCGCTCCGTGCCCAGCTTGAGAGTCAAGCAAAGGCCCAGGCGGAGAAGGAGCTGAAGTTGGAAGAGCAGAAGCTTGAACAAGAAGCTCGAGCTCGTCACGAGGAGCAGATGCTGGAGATGCAACTAGCGCGAACGGCCCTCAAAGAGCGCATTGAGCACCTAAATCGCCTTATTCTTTGCTCGAAATCCATAGGAGTGAACAGCAACGGGGCCATGTCCCCATTTGGCAGGGCATCCAGGCTGTCGGGAAGTGTCACTGAATCTGGTACCCGATCGCTACGTTCATCGGCCAGTCAATCGACCTTGGGAGCAAATGGGCATTCCTTGAACCGGACAGCGTCCATGCAGTCTGTTAATGGCGGGGACCCATCAGGAAATGCCCAGTTTTCTAATGGTTCCTTCGGAAATGAGGACGATGAAGACACGATGGGGGAATTCGCGGATGGAACGGCGAGCCTCCAAATGCAAATCGCGGCGCTACAGGCCGACCTCGCAGACAAAAACCGGTACATCTCCACTTTGGAGAGACGTTTGCTACAGGCGAGGCGTGCTAGCCAGTCGCGGTTAACCATGGGCCTCACTCAGCAACTGAAGAACGGAAACGTCAGTGCGGATGATCCCGATGTCATCGCGCTGCTCCGCGAAAAGGATATGGAGATTGCGGAACTACGGCTTCAGCTCGACGACAAGGACCGGATGCTTGCTGCACTTCGTTCAGCGGCTCGCCAGCGAGATATTGCACAAATGGCCGCGGATGCGATATCTCAAGAGATAAGAGCGAAGCCTGGGCATCAAAGTACTATAAGCAACAGAAGCTCACTGGCTAGCGGTGCAGGGCTGGGCTCTACCAGTCCCGTTGATCTACATCCGCCGCCCAAGGCATCAGAAAAGGACGAGGAGAAGAAAAGAAAAAGCGTGGACGAGATGTCGCGCATGCTGGACGAAATGATTCAGGATCGGGTGGAAAGCGGCCACTTGATCAAGAGTTCCCGTGGTAGCGTCCATATCCCAAGTGGGAGCCGGCGAGGATCGATGGCTGCCGCGGCGGCGACGAGTGTACCAGCATTGAACACGGGGGCCACTGCCTCTCGAGATTCGACGACGGACGCTCCACCGGTATGATCGATGTCACATTCTAAGCAAGTTGATTTTTTGTTTCACGGAGTCTGGTTTTGAGATGGGGGCGCGTAGGTTTGGACTTTATGGAAATACGCAATCACCTTTGTTTTATTTGTCCTGTGTGACCGTTAGTTTGTCTGATACCCACATGTTTCTACTGTATTCTTTGTCGATGTTCCGAGTATGGTTTGCATTTCCATGCGGAGATCTTGCGGACAGTTTACCCTTTTTGTCCTTTTCTGCTTCTTCTACCCCCTTTTTTTTCAATGGTCTGGTTGCGAGTTAACCTCTTCATGCTTTGGTTTTGACGAAATTCTTTGTCTCTGCGGCGTTCCTGGCGTGGTAAATGAGTTTACCACGTGTGCCCATTGTGTATGCCTTAAGAGTCATAGTGCAGGATCGTTTCTGCTGAGATTATTGATGCCCTTGAAAGGAGAAATACTAGGGATGTCTGTTATGACTACACTTTTTTCTAGCTGGAGTACGGATCGGCTTGCCTGCAATAGAATGGTGGCCTTTTCTTTCCCCGAGTTAATAAAAAGCATATCTGCTCCGTACAGATCTTCATCAACCCACTAGCTGGTCCTGATGTTCGAATAGATTGAGGAATAATGGCATGTTGCAGAAGCTTGCTTAGATGGTCTCCCCGTCCGACTGGTCCCTATGGAAATCTCGCGGCCGGGGCGGGACCCTGGCAGCTGCCCTCGTTTCACAGTAAAATGACATGGCTGTGCAGAAAGGGCTCTGCGCTCGAAATCTTCAGGAATATCAGAGTCGACAAGACGCCAAAGTCATCTATGTCGTACAGAGCCAGCCCGCTCGCGGAACGTCTATGCCAAAAGCCCTGGATCTACTCCTCTTCTCGGTTCGCGCTCCGTTTATGGCTGTTGTATGTACATCAGCCGCCGGCATAATAATAATAATAATTCATTAGCGAAGTCACAAGGCTGCCCGTATTGGCAGTATCACAGTCGAACCTCGCTTAGCCCTATCTTCTGCGTCGCGATGCTAACTAGATTTACAGTAGCGGCCTCGCTGGGTTACATACGTCTCCGCCCAGGTTGACCTGGGACTATCCGTCACATGCCTTTCCATCTCAGCGAACATGATGCCGTGCTCTCTCCATCCGTCATGTCTCCTTCTCCACCTGCTCGGCTGCGGCGTCGGGGAGTCCGGTGTGTCTCCGTCCGGGAGCGCGTGTCGCATGGCGCGCGCTGCGCTTGATCCTGAAACCGCCGTTTCAGGAAATCCGAACAGACAGCAAATGGGGTCTCTCGGATCCGTGGCCCCCGGCCGGACTGAAACAAAGCCGTCGGCAAACAAAAGTCCTCCACCCGACAAATCCATCGCCTCCTCGACACGATGCGATGCTGCTGCCAAGCGCTGCAACATCCGCATTGCCGGACTCCGCGAGCGTCCGGGGTTGTCGAGGGACATTTGCGGCACGGAAGAGACGATGATCAGTCCTGTCCTGCAGAGTCGCGATGACGCATGCTCACCCCGCTGTCCGCGCTGCTGGAAACCGTGTCCCCTTCAGCTGGTGAGTCGGCGGAGCGTACCTAGCAGTCAACGGTCACCGGAACTAACCGCTGTAGTCTCAGTTATAACTTGTTAGTGTGTCCCCCCGGGCCATGCTCTTGGGAATGCTTCTTGCGCCTCGAAATGTTTTCAGGGCTGCCCTTTGTGGCGAGGAAACATCTGGCGTTCATGCAACAAAGCGCGGGACTGTCCTTTCATACATATTATCGTGCCTTCTCTGCGCACCCTCCTTCGCCGCCTTTTCTCTTCTTGTCTGGGGGGATTCTTGCTGTTACGTTCTGAGGGCAGGTCGATCACTTTTCCCCTCTCCCTTTTCCTTCGCTTCCTTTTTAACCCATCGTCCTCGCTAGACGGGGCTATCTGTCCAAAGCGCAGCGTCCGGCGGCGCTACGTCCACGGGGTGGACCCAACGACCTCACTCTTCGGCGTGAGATCATCCGCTGGCGATCTGATGATCATCCATTCCTTGTCTTCGGTTGGGTTTCTTTTTTCTTCTTTTTTTTGGTTCATCGTTACATTCTTTCTTTGAAGTAGACCTCGGCTCTGCGGCCTCTGCTTGTCCTGTGCGGCGTGTTTCATGTCAGATTGCCCGGACTTCGACGACAAGCAGCAGTCTCTTTTTATGGTGGAGAGGCTGGGCCTCAACTCATTAACCTCTGTCTAATCGAATCTCTACTTCGTCCAGATGGTCCCGGCTGCGCGCTTGGTGTACAACTCTGTCTTTGGTATCGAAATTGTTTCTCAGTCTTTGCGCCGCGTGTAGATGAGAGCGTTGCAGGGCTCTCTCTCCTTGACCTTTGAGCAGTCCACAAATCTGAGATTGCTATCATTGTTTAGTTGAGCTTCGGGTTCAAGATCCTGGGTGTTATCTTGTTGTTCTCTTCCCCGCGAATACAGGGCCGAGTCCTTGTCGCCGAAGACTACAATATATATATACGCAATGTCGCGCTGTTAGATCTCCAAGCAACTGTAAACGGTGGTCAACATGATCATATCCTCTAGTCAGAACCGCCCAAAGATGGCTCTCCGGAGAACTCCGACCACCCGCACTCTCGGGCCGATACCCCTGTCGAAGCGTGGTATACAAGCTACCTTTCTCGATTCGCCGCTTCCCTCGCCGGGCCTCCCATCCATCCTCCCTCGCCATGGGAAGAAACCGCCGTCGCGGTGGAAGCGAAAGATAGTTCGGCTGCTCGTCTGGCTGACCGGTCTCTTGGCCATGCTCCGGTTAGTTCTACCTACTTGGAGGCAAGGAGAGTTCTCAGATGCAACCAACTACCCCTCGCGGAATGGAAAGGCATATGAGATCGTCGCAGCCGATGTTCTACCCGATCAACCGGTATCGATCGTAGTGACTGACCAAAAAGGCCGGCAAAAGTGGACGGTGTCGATCCCATCTAGTGTTGGGTTCCCCCTCTCCCCTTCAGAATACTCCGATATTTGCGCCCAATGCGATGAAATATCCCGCCATGTCGCCAATTTAAAAGGCCAGCGCTCGGTCCATCACGGTTACTACGACGAAGACCAGAATTTCATTGATGTTCCCGATGCTGAGGAGCACGGCTTGCTTCCAGGACCGGCAGGCGAACAGAAGCGTCCCTGCTCCGGAAGGATCGTTGGTTTTGACGAGGATTGCCACATAGGAGATGGGAGTTCAACGTCAGAGAACAGTCAAGGCAACGTTTGCGAGAAAAGTCTCACATACGTAATGCAGACGGAGGATGCCGGCCTAGGAAGGACTCTGATGGGCTTATGGATGAGCTACGGGCTCGCCCAGAAAGAAGGGAGGGCTTTCTTTGTGGACGACACGAACTGGGCATACGGAAGATATACCACGTACTTCAAGCCTCCGCCGAAACCGAATTGCCTGCCCCCTCCACCGACGCACAGGGTGCCCTGTCCTCATGAAGCACGCCACCTCGTTGTCTCTACAGCAACTGCGCCCTGGACGTTCGGGGACAGCTTTACCGAACACTTTCAAGACTCGCGCAAGACAGGAGTCGAACGGCAGAAGCCTATATTCGATCTCCTGCGGACTGGGTACGAGGCCCTGTTTAAGCTGGCCGATGAGGATGCGTCCTACATCAGCAAACGCGTCGGAGAACTGGAGGCATCAACTCGCGAGAAAGGGGGCATCCAGGTTGGCGTCCATGTCCGCCGCGGTGATCGCCGTCCCATGGAATTCCAGTACCAGGGTTCCTATATTCCTCTTGAAAGGTACGCTGATGCCGCTAGAAGATTCATCGAATCCCACCTCAACAGCCTTTCCGATGAGCTGAGCAAGGTGGGAGTCGCGATGGCTTCGAAGGTAATCCTCGCCTCGGACGACCCGGACGTCTACGAGGCGGAGGAGCTGAGGCCCGCCGAAAAGGCGCAACGTCGCATCTCGCTGGCAAGCAAGTCGGCACTCGATGCGGCTGCAGCCTCCCGAGGTCAGGCCAACAAGAAGCCCGTGGAGGAAAATATCGGGTGGGAGGGTGGCTTTTTCAAGGACATCTTTTGGTCCTTGGGCGCTCCACCTTCTCCCCCCGCCGCTGGCAGTCCATCGCCATCCAAGCGGAAACCTACTCTGCACCATCACAGCGAGCAGATTGCTAGGTCGAGTGATTTCCACTTCCATCCCACGGAAGAAGCCCTCAAGCTTCGGGAACTGATCGGTCGTGCCTACCTACTCGACCTAGCGGTCCTTGGTCACGCCGATAAGATAGTCTGTGGTGTCAGCAGCATTACCTGCCGCCTCTTGGCTGTGATTATGGGCTGGGAACGGGCGATTTTAGGTAGTGGATGGCAAAATGTAGATGGCAGCTGGGATTGGAATGGGAATATCTCGTGAAGAGAATAATGGTTGTCATAGAGACGTTAGGGAATCTTGGCCTTTTGTGAACGGTGTACGTCCTGTACTGTACATAGATAATACATTTTAACAATTTCTAGTATTTAGTGGTAAGACCTAGACTCTTCGTTCTTCCGAGGTTGAACAAACTCGCGCAACCGGCTCCAGTGCCCATGTGCTCGCATTCATTGAGACATGCTACTTTTTTCGAAGTAATTACTTGATAAATATGTTTTATGTCACTGCTATCAAATAGCGAGGCACGTCACCCTAATATTCCATCAATTAGCTGCATTGAACTGACGCTCAGGATACCTGCATGTTGACGAGTCACATCTCCGTCGCGTGTGTCCCTTGGATACCTCGACATCGAGTTCTGCCTACGGCCTGCTCTCCTGCGCATGTACACACAGACACACGTGTCCCGCTGGGATCGACCGAGCGCCCAGTATTCGACAGCAATTTCAGCAGCTGAAAGGTCTATGCAACAATCTCGAGTTTCGAAGTTCTCTCCATAGCAAAGACATCTCGCCACTCCTCCCACAATCGCTGTAACTCACGCACATATCTAGCATGCAGCTCGTCTACATAAGCATCGTCGATTTTGTCCCTGTCTTGCTGCTGAACAACCCGAATGGGCCGGCCGACAACGATATTTAGCGGGCGACGGTATGGCATCAAGCCCACGTCATAGTTAAATACACCGCGAGCATGAAACAGTGGTATGGTGAAGCCCATCGTCTGTTTGATGAGCATCTGGAATTTGTGGATGATCGGATGCTGATCTGAGCGCACTTGCTCATACAGTTCGTTTTCACCAAATGCAAGGACAGGTACGAGGTCCGCCCCGGTGCGGATGGCCAATTTCACAAATCCTTTGCGTCTCTTTAGAACGAGGCGGATCGAATGCGGCTGTGCGTCAAGAGATTCGCGGGCGCCGCCAATGACAATTGTGATGGCGCGCCCCATCCCTTCACCATCAGCACCCCCTTTGGTGAGCAAATTCTCGCAAGATTCGCGAGACACGCTTGCAAGTCCCATGGCGAGGGCATAATCCCTGTAAAATGGAATGCGAAAGTTCGAGTCGAGAGTAAGCAAGGTGTTTGTAATTCCTGGGAAGAGCCGTGAGAAGCCAAGTGCTTCCGTAGCAAATGCCGCAAATGCTCCATGCGAGATGATCCCGTGAGGATGGTACCCGAAGATATACTTGCGAGTGGGCGGCAGCGGCTCGGATCGGTGTAGACGCGCAGGGAAATAAGATGCGTAGAGTGACCAGACGCGGAGAGAACGCAAAAAAGGGCTACGACGGCTCAGTGTCCCTGATGTAGCGGCCGTGGAAAAGAGCGATATGTAAATCAAATACGGCAAAAGCAACGGCCAGAACAAGGGTATAGCACAGGCGAAGAAAAACAGCGTCAGGAATATTGCAATGGTGAGCGTATGGCAGAGAACGACCAGCGTCTGAAGACGCCGCTCGAGGCCGATATTCAGGGGCGCCCAGCGAATGCTGCGGACTGATCATCAGCATGCCAAAACCATGCAGACAGCGCCAAAGCTCGGCTTGGGAACGGGCAGCGTGTCTCACCCGCTTCTCTCTCCCGCCTTTCCAGCAAGCTGGCTCGACATGAGCTCTGTGTTTCTGTCTTGGACAGGCTTTCCTCCATTCCTCTTCGGATTCCTCGGGTCTTTGGAACAATACTTCTCTGCACCGGTGAGAGCACTGTTAACAGAAGAACCCTCGGTGGGATCCGCATGTGGAATGCTTTCAGAGTGCAACTGCGAGGATTGTGACGATAGCACAGGCTGGTTTTCCTTTAAGCCAGAGACGTCTGCCACATCGTTTGAGACGACGGGTCCCGGATCTTCCGCGGGGACAGGACAGGATTTTGGACCGAGGCTGGCGGCGGGCCGCTCCTCGGGTCTCAACTGCTCCACGTTGAGAATAGGGCCAGAGGAAGACATCTGGGGCCTCGATCGGGAGACGCAAGTCAAAGAGTGCCCTCGGTATGTTCGGACGAGACAAAACCGCGGACTGCGCCTAGTCCGCTATGGCGAAAGTTGCAGACTTGGGAGACGAGGCGACCGCAGGGAGCGACAGTCGACAGACGGACGAGGGAACGAGCTGCGCAGCATGGCGCTGCTTGGCAAAGAAAGAACGACCGCGCGAGAGAAACAGACACTCTCGAGGAAAGAGCGATGACGTTCGGGGTTGTTGGAGCTGCATGTGCCCCTGGGCTTCTGGCTCCCCATTGGTCCGCTCCGGCCCCGCCGTGCTCGGCAGCCCCTGGCCCTGGGCTGCCACACGAGGCAGGCATGCCTTGTCCACGGGTAGGCGGTGTCCTCCAGTACTTCTAGGGCATCTGGAGATATCGTCACGGTACATGCACGTACATAGCTTTGACTGCCGGCCAAATTCTGCTTGTCGTTAGACTCACCATTCAAACCAAGCATCATGGGACTCTCTACACTGCAGGTCACACCAACCACCTTGCTTCTACTTATCGTGTGGATTCTGTTGCCTGGTAAGAGCGGCGGTGATGAGCCGCTAGTGCCCATGATGAGGTTCACTTTTATCTTGCCGCCAACTTCAGTGTTTACGCAGGGAGTCCCGCGACTTGGCTTTTAAATATCCTGTATCTTGATACTAAAGTGGTTCAGCGCTCATCGTCGAGCCGCAGGTATTCTATTGCATTGCATACATAAATACCGAATAACCTGAATCTCAGGGAATATTCCCAGCAAAACCACGTCCGGCCGCACCACATACGAAGTTTACGACTTGACCATAAATATCTGTTAAAGTTAGCACGATGTGATGCAGACAAGGTGCTACAGGAAACATGTTATCGATTACCTCATTTAGCGATTTATCATCCATGAGAGCTCTCTTTTTCTGCTGAATGTGTCTGCTTCTGAAAACATGCCTGCCCATGGGTATTCGCTCCCTCGGTTTCGCCGCTTCCGCTGGAGAATCTTCAACATCTCCGTTCATTCCAGTCTCTGAACGAGGCTGGCTAGTGGGCTGCTTCGATGATTCTTTATTTCGGTCATCGTCTTCGGCCTCATCACGGTCGCCTGTTCGTTTCCGCTTCTTGGATTTCTTCCTCCGCTTTTTCTTCTCAGAAGTGTCATCATCCCCAACCGGTTCTGTGGACAAAGCGTTTCGTCTCAACGTGTCCGACCCAACACCGCTCTCCGGAAGATCCATGGGCGAATCGACAAGTTCTTCGGTGCTGGCGTCTGTGCCTGCTTCCTTTTGTTGCTTGTCTGAGGCTTCCTTGGAACAAGGCGCCTGGTCGTTTTTCTCCGCATTCTTGGCAGCAAGGGGCTCGATTTTTTCGTGAACCAAAAAACCACCGCTTATAAATCTCGGCGACTGCCATTTCTTCTCTGCGTAACGAGCCAGCTTGATATCATCACGCTTCCGCTGTTCTCTCTCCAACTCCAAGTCACTCTTGCCGTTGAGTCGCCCCAATAGGTCCTGAAAAGCATCTAGTCCGGTCGGCTCATCTAAAAGGTCGCGCTTCGGCCGGGCGCCCAGACCGAGAGTGTCATCCTTAAGCGCGATCCGGATGTGAGTTGCACTGGTGGCAGTAAACGTATCAGCATGCGCCGCATTGCGCGCCCCCAAACAGCTGCCAGGCGTCCATCCCTGGGCTCTTAGAATCTTATGACCATATCCGCTCGTTGACCGAGACCAATTTGTATTATTTGGGTCGTGCGATATCTTGGTCCTCCTAGATATATCGGTGTTAGCGACTGGTCGGGGTTTGCAGTCGGTGGCTATGGACCGAGTACTGCTTACTTTCGAGGTTCTGCGAGGCCCATCTGCGGCCACGATTCGAAAGAAGACGTGGTTTATCCTTGCCAGCAGTTTCTATGGAGACTGCGGGCGGATTTTACTGACGCCCGAGAGCTATCCCGGCCGAGGTTCGGTGGCACCAGATTCCTTTTTTCACCTTGAAGAATTTAATACAGCTACGCGATTTGGTAGGTGTGCTGAATAAGCGGGTCTCCATAACGTAATCGGACACCGAGCGAGCCGCGGAACCCCCTATTTGCTCCCAACTACCACTCAACGCTTCAATCTACCATCAAGATGCCCCCCAAAACAGCAGATTCTGCAGTAAAGAAGGCCGTATTTTGCTTGCAATTAAGGCTATTGAAAATGGTCAAATATCAAGCATAAAGCAGCTGCAGCTGCATATGATGTACCACTTTCAACACTGAAACACCACATTCATGGGCGTACTGCACGTGTAGATGCAGTGCCAAATGGTTGAAAGCTCACTACTACTGAAGAATCTTCACTCATCAAATGGATATTGGATATGGATCAACAGGGCCTACCACCACGCCAAGCTACTGTACGCAATATGGCCAATCTAATATTATCTGATCGGAAAGGAGCATCTTCAACAGTCAGTGAGAGATGGGTGACAAGATTCATTGGATGCCATAAAGAATTTTAGTCTAAATACAATCACAAATATGACTATCAATAAGCTCAATGTGAAGATCCAAAGATTATCAAATAATGGTTTCAGCTTGTTCATAATACCATACAAAAGTATGGTATTGTGGAACAAGATATTTACAACTCTGATGAAACTGGCTTTCAAATGGGTGTGGCATCTACAGCAAAGATTGTTGGCTCTCATCACACTACTAGTTGTGTTAGAGCTCTGCAGCCAGGTAATCAAGAATGGGTGACAGTTATTGAGACAATCAATGCAACTGGCTGAGCTCTACCCCCAATGATCATCTTTGCTGGCAAGATCCATCAATCTACATGGTATAAAGATATACTACATGATTGGGTGATTGGTGTGAGTGAAAATAGATGGACCAATGATGAGCTAGGCATGCTCTGATTAAAAGAAGTGTTTGATAGGATACAGCAGCACATACAGTTAGAAGATATCAGCTATTGATTTTAGATGGCCATAACAGCCATGCAACTGCAGAGTTTGATCATTTCTGCAAGCATCAAATCTTACCTCTTTATATGTTGCCACATTCATTATATTGGCTCTAGTTACTTGATGTTAGCTGCTTTGCACCATTGAAGCAGATATATAGCCAGCAGATCCAAACCACCATGCAGCTTGGCATCAATCATATTGATAAACAGGACTTCTTAACTATATATCAATATGCATGATTACAGGCATTATCTGCATCTAATATATGCAGTGGATTTGCAGCTACTGGTCTAGTACCCTATAAGCCAGATAGGGTGCTCTCATACCTTGAATCGGTTCAATTAAAGACATCAACACCACCAACTTCTTCTCATAGCTCAGCTAGCTGGACTGCAAAGACACCACATTCAACTCAGGATCTGCAGTATCAGATACAGCCAATCAAACACCTAGTTAACTGCTATTCTTAGAGCTCACCAAGTCAAGCAATCAGTCAACTAGCAAAAGGATGTGAGATGGCAATGCATGAAGTTATCATGCTTCAGCAGCAGGTTCAGGAGCTTCATGCAGCTAATCAACATCAGAAAAGGAAGCAAGAGACAGTCAGATCCTATTTTGCTACTGGAGGTATTCTAACAGGTGCTGAAGGCCAGAAATATGCTCAGGAAGCTGAGCAGATGCAGATGGTGGTTGAGCAGCAGAATCTGAAGCCTAAAAAACAGGCACCACCGCGGTGCAGTAACTGCAATGTGATTGGTCATACTAGAGTCAAATGTCCTAAAAAAAAGTCTATTATTTATGCTAGCTTCAATTATTGCGTGGTGCTGTTAGATATCTAGTTTTCTAATATATTGGTGTTGATGTGGTGCAAATGCGGCTCGCTCGGTCCGAGCGCGTTAGTTACTGTATTTGTGGGGGTGGTCCGCACTCCATACATACCCAACAGACCTAACTTACTCAGTTTCTTGGCCACCGTCCAAGCTGAGTGGTTGAGAGCGGTGACAAACGAGGGCTCGCACTTCGCATGGCATAACCAAGTTATCTAGTTTTCGAATATCTTGCGCTTCCAGACTAGAACTGGACTATGGCTAGGAGGCGAGGAGGTCGCCAGTCTTACTCTCCCTGTCGTCAACCTAAAAAACCACAGTCCCACAGACAAGATGGACAGGTATCCACGGGTCCATTTGGCGAGCTTGTGAAGGAAATGAATGAATCTGTGAGCGAGATGCGGTGTCTAGTCCAAATTTTGCTCCAAAGCGGGCTGACGCTCTTCCATGTCCAGACGAAGAAGCGCAACAAAGAGAGGCAGAAACTTCAGGACAACCACCGGTCAAGGGTCCAGAAGGTTGAGGCAGGTATATTAGACCTGGTTCATGCCAAAAGGTCGCATTTGTATGTCTACAAGGCGTTTCGCATGCCTTTTTTGAAAACTCAGATAACCGTCAATATCTAATCCTCCAATAGCATCAAGTACCGTGCAGCTCAGATGAAACGACTCTTTGAGCTAGTGAGGAAACGGGCTGATATCGAAAATCACATCCTGTCCAGGGTCCAAAGCCTGGGTGACGTCTACAGTTCTGCCAGTCACAGTGTGCAGGCCCTTCTCCAGGCACGGCTATCCAAACTGAACTGAAGGCGCATATCTTGGATTCTCACGCTGTGCACTATTGCACTTTCCACCAAGATGGACTGCAGCAAATTATATTGCTTGTGGACTTGAAATTTTAAAAATGTACGCCCGCAAGTATTGCAACGGCTCTGCTAAGAGGTTAGTACTTTTCTGAAGTTATTCCCTAGAGGTCTGTCTAATAATGTGCATCTACCAACTTTCAGTCGAATGTTCGATTTTCATTGTCAAGGCAGGCATTCGCAAATAATATCTCTTACAACTAGTAGTATATTTACTTGGTGGTCAACAATTGCAGTCGAGCGCTTGGGAACAGGAGAACTGAGAGGGCAGAAGATGACTCAGGTATTGTAACAATATCAATCACATGGACCAAACTATATTCCTACTTTCCGCTTCCTTTAGTTGTGAACAAGTACTCCATACATCTGCAGTACGTACGGCGAGTGCATCGACAGCTGCGGGACCACGCTACAAGGGAGTGGTTTCAAGCTCACGCCAAGCCGGAGCGGGAAGAGCGGAGCAGGCGAGCTGACCGGGCCACTCTCCGGCCCTTGCTAACCTGCTCCTAGGACTCGAACATAACTGGGCCCAGTACGGAGTATGGAGTACTCTGTACATATATCCGAGTCAGATCTTTATTGCCCGTTACAGTTGGCAAAGCAGCTTGTCTACCTGCCTTACTTGCGGCCTGAGACGCGGCAGGCGCTACTCTCTCTCTTCTCTGTCTGTTGCCGGAACCATATACCTTTGTAGCTTCACCCCGCTCGCTTTCTTGCACTGAGGGTAAGCTCTGAAAACGGGTGGGCCTATGTACCTAGACATTGTCATGTGCTTTAGCAGATGAAAAAAAAACTGCGGCAATTGGATAGTCCGTTCTCTGCTAGTAGACCACATTGCTTGTCTGGACCATGTCTACCCTGCGTGTTCTCTGTTGCGACCACCCCCAACGTACAATTGCTCTGGCTACAAACGAATATGCGTTGATCTTCCGACACACTCCAACGCCAGCAGAGTCGCTGAATAGCACGACCTACCAGATCAATGATACGCCCCGCTGCATGGTCGAATTCTCTAGTCTTTCTTCTGTTGATCTTAGAAATTACAGACACCTCGCAGACGGACATGGTACTCTTGGCCTCATCACATTGAATAATGATGTTTTTTTATGTGTTGTCACTGTTTCCTCCAGGGCTGCAACTGTCAAGCCGGGGGAAACCATCTTGAGGATCGACAATGTAGAATTCTGTATGTTGCCACTTCCCCATATCCCATCGCCAGGTGACCTTAAAACTGATCAGGATAGTTTGCATAAACCGCTCCGATTACGAAAACGGGGTGGATTACGAGTCGGGGTCCCGGTTCGCAGCAGAAGAGCTCAATTATGGTACCGGCTATGAGGGCAGGGACGTTGTCACAGATCATCCATTCCTGGCCCTCAAGAAGCTTCTGAATGATGGTAGCTTCTACTATAGCGTTGATTTCAACCTTACCGACCGTCTTCAGGACCGGTGAGTGAACCAGGTGCTCGTTGACTGGTCGCAGCTGACATGCTGTCAGTTCCAATGCATCGGCTGCCTTTGACATGGATAGTCTCGATGAAGACATGCTCTGGAACTCTTACATGATCAGCCCTCTCCTACTCTTCAGAAGCCGCCTGGCAGCTCATGAGAGGGCAAATCTTGATTCATCCCGCATCCTAACGTCTGTCATACGAGGTTTTGCTGGTACACTTACAATTCCGGCTTCTGTTCCCTTGCTGCCTCAAGTGCGGTCCAATCTCCCTTCTACGTTGACCGTAATATCTCGCCAGTCTTCGCGGCGGGCGGGTACTCGATTTAATTCTAGAGGCATTGACGATGATGGAAACGTCTCGAATTTCGTGGAGACTGAAACCGTCCTATGGTGCCCCCCAGGCATAAGTTTTTCTTATGTTCAAGTGCGCGGCTCCGTGCCCATTTTCTGGGAACAGACTCCGGGTCTTCTCCCTGGACAACAAAAAATTGAAATTACCCGGTCTTTCGAGGCCACGCAGCATGCTTTCGATAAACACTTCGAGTATCTTGAACTGGAATATGGAGCGGTACACGTCATCAACCTCCTTAGCGAGGAAAAGACCGGGGAGGCGCAATTGTCAGCCAAATTTCGTGAACATATTGCGAGAAGCTCCCTCAGGCGCAAAGGTGAGGCCGGCGCATCGTCGGAACACAGCCTTCTGCGGGCCACGGAATTTGATTTCCACGCAGAAACTCGCGGGCCAATAGGCTACGAAGGCAGCAATCAAATCAGACATAAGATTGAACATTCCTTAGAAGGGTTTGCATACTTCCTATCCGAAGATGTCGTCGGCGCAGCGGATTCCTTTTCCAGCGAAAAGAGCGAATCTAAGAGCTCAACCGTTATTCTACAGCAGGAGGGTGTGTTCCGGACCAATTGTCTTGACTGTCTCGACAGGACGAATCTCGTACAAACAATAATCAGTCTCATGGCCCTGGAATCCTTCTTACTTCAGCAAGGGGGAACAGTAGTCTCGGACTTTCAGATGAGACACTCAAGTCTGTGGGCAGATAATGGCGATGCTTTGTCGAAGATCTATGCCGGTACAGGCGCGCTCAAGAGTTCGTTTACAAGGTACGGCAAAATGTCACTAGCCGGGGCATTGGCAGATGCGCGTAAGAGTGCTACGCGCTTGTATGTCAATAACTTTGCCGATAAGGCAAGACAAAATACAATAGACCTTCTATTAGGGAACTTGACAAACCAAGCGTCGGTGCATTTGTATGATCCGATCAACGACATGGTCACCGCTGAGCTGGCCCGGCGGGTTTCAGAATATTCGTCGACTAAAACCATACGGATATGGGTTGGAACCTTCAATCTGAACGGACGAAGTGAGGGTGCTACCGCTGACCTTTCCCCGTGGCTGTTTCCGCCATTGGAGGAATCTCAGGAGGACCCTACAATTGTTGCTGTTGGGTTCCAGGAGATTGTGGAATTAAGTCCGCAGCAGATAATGTCTACCGATCCTAAGACGCGCAGAGTCTGGGAAGAAGCTGTGAAGGATTGCTTGAATCGCCATTCCGAGCAAAAAGGAACCGGGAAATATGTGCTACTACGAAGTGGCCAACTTGTTGGTGCCGCTCTTTTAATATACGTGAAAGCAGATGTGCTCGGAGATATCAAGAATGTGGAAGGAAGTGTGAAAAAGGCAAGCCTCGCTCTCATTCGTTGCATGTGTTTGTTATACCTATTAACGGGTTTACGCAAAGACTGGTCTTTCGGGGATTGCGGGCAACAAAGGTGGATGCGCCATCCGTTTCGAATATTCAAACACGCGGATCTGCTTCGTTACCGCGCATCTCGCCGCTGGATTCGCCAACTATGACGAGAGAAACAGAGACTACGAGACCATCAGCAACGGTCTCCGGTTCCAAAGAAACAGATCGATTGAAGATCACGACACTATCATATGGCTAGGTGACTTTAACTATCGAATAGGCCTCAGCGATCAGAGAGTCAGGGAGCTGATCCAGCAAAGGAAGTACGATAAGCTATACGAAAATGACCAGGTATCTCGCTTCATGTGAGAGACGCTTTTCTTGTTGCTGACATTATACAGTTGAACCTGCAAATGGTCGCAGGCAGGACATTTCAATTCTACTCGGAGGCCCCGATCAATTTCCCTCCGACGTACAAATATAACATAGGGACAGATGAATACGATAATTCGTAAGGTCATTGCATAGATTTCTACACCAGAGACTTACTGATGCCTTTTAGAGAGAAAGCCCGCATTCCCGCCTGGTGTGATAGGGTTCTGTGGAAGGGGACAAATCTCCGACAGCAGCATTACAACACAGCTGATCTCCGATTTTCGGATCACCGTCCCGTCTGGGCTACATTTGAGTGTACAATAAGCATCGTTGACGAGAAATTGAAGGATCAGCTGAGTCGGTTTCTCTATGACAAACGGAGGCACGACGTCGGTGACCTGACTACAAGTGTTGGAATTGAAGATACAGAAGATGGTGAGCTGACAGGATATGGATCTATCGCGCCCGGTTTGCCGCCAGCTAGTTCAGATCACCATAAATGGTGGCTGGACTTAGGTATGTAACCCAGAAGCCTCCCATAGTCACATATGTTAACTGACAGAGAAAAGGTGCTCCAGTGAGATCAACAGTTAAACCTCCAACGGATGGACTGATTCCAAATCCGCATCGCAAATCCAACCCTTTCTCACCATCCGGAGAACCAGACTGGGTTTACGGACCGGGTTCAGCCGATGAAAGGAAGGATTCAGGATCCGATTGCAGCAAGTCCGCATCCTCGAAGGGAATCACTCCACCGAAGCCTCCAGCGCCAAGGCGACATGGAAAATCGAATATGCTGCTTCATCAATCGGATACAGTTACAGAACCCAAGGAAGTTCTGTTTGGGGAAACTAGCACATTTATGCCAGCATCGGACACCGCGTTGGGAGAACCGAAAGCACCACCGCCTGTACCAAAAAAGCCCGCCTCATTGAGTTCTAGGCACGATCCAAATGATGACGCCAGTTCCTCATCCAGGTCTTCAACTACCAGCTCGAGGCATGTCCATGGACCGAAAGACGCTAACGAGTGGAGACCCCCTCTTCCAGCCCGGAGAGTAGAGAACACGGACGACAGTATACTGCAGCACAACGAATTCCAGTCCGCCCCGTTCTGGTCGACAGGTTCAGTTTCCACAGCGAGGCGAGCCTATCCCCGAGAATCTACAGATAAAGTTAAGCAGGGTACTGCAAGCGACCTTTTAGATAACGATGCTGATGAAGCTCTGAAAGATTGGAAACCTCTCCTCCCACAGAGATAGAAAATTTCCATGGTTTCCTTATATTTGCGCTGGGGGTTCTGGCCTTCTCAGTGCTGAATCAACTCTTAATGGAATTCAGTGCAGAAGCGCCAAAGCCATACCTGAGCAGTCATCGTTGAGGTCTTGGGATCACGACCGGGAAATTTAGAAGTTGGCTCCATTGTAATATCAGCATTTTTTCAAACTCTAGCAACCATGGAGGTTTGAATTGGCAAAGAGGGTGATGTAGGCATGGCGACTTAGTTGCCTCGAAGGATGACTAGCTGGATCCTTGAACATGAAGCTCACCGCTTGGGATGAAGCCCCAAGACTCCAACTGTAAACCACAACCCATAAGTAAACAGTTAGAAACGATGCCTCCACTGAGACGGCCTTAATGACCGTAACAACCGTGGGTCGACTAAGCGCTATCCAAGATAACAGCAAGCGCTTGTTATGCCACCCAATTCTGTACCCATTTCACAGCCCATCTCAGTGCCAAGAAGGAACACGAAATCCATTTTGGTGCTAATATCAGAGCAGGTACCAAGGTCGTAGAGCACTTCAAAAGACTGAGTTAAACGAGCTATTTGACTGGTAAATGAGAAATGAAGAATCAACAGAGGCAATGATAAAAGGCCGAGAATCAAGTCAATTGCTGTTTCAACATGAAGTGTCACATTCGTAGCACGCAGGACACCTGATGCGGTTGATAGATCTCTAAGGGTATCAGACAAGTATAAGCGATAAGTCATGGATTAGGGCAGCCCGATATGAGAACAAATAGGTAAACCCGAACCGCTCTTCCAAATTTTTTTTTTCTTTCTTTGCTTTTTTCTTTGAAATGCAAGAGCCCGTCCCGTCGGAACTCCTAATTACCATTGAGTGAATCCCGAGTAGCTGGATGACGAAGACGGCGTCACAGCAAACTCATTATAAACACATCAACCCGTCCCCTATTGAGGCATGAGAAACCAATCCCGGTTACACCGAGAGGAAAAGCCATGCCTCCCCAAAGTAGCCCATGCAAAAAGCAGGTTCGAAGAGCCGGAAGTCGAGTAAGAAGCGAGATCTCTAGGCAGTTATGAAAGTTTTCCGATAGAGAAGCCTAACGTAGATAGACACACCTCATGGAAGTGATAATTCGAAGAACTATCCACTGGCGTGTCCCGTCTAGCAGGTTGATTGGACTTCCCAAATCCTGATCCTCGCCCCGCATCTAATTAAATCGCATTTTCCGGCAGCCGGAGACCCACCTCATTCACATGACGCAACAAGAATCGCCATTTTGCTGTACCACTTCAGGCTTTTTTTCCACTTTTAAAGGTCTATTTGGCTTTCCGCCAACCATCCACATAGCAAATGCTGAAGGATCGGAGATTTTCTGGCGGGACTTCTTGGAACCTGGTACGGCGCAAGGGTTAAAGTTAAGTACACCTCTCTTGGGGGAATGGAAGGGCTCTCATCAAAGGAATCACAAAGGAGCTGTGGTCCGTCTCTATTGGGCAGACGCTCTGAGGGGAGCGAGGAATGAACCCAAAGGGAGAGGGGGAAGGTTAAGCTTACCTGCGGACTCTGGCTTTCTCTTCGGCTCCTCTACAGTAGCCGCGGCAGCATCTTCCTCTTCGGCAGGGGGCGGAGGTGGGGGAGGCGGAGGAGGTGGGGGAGGGGGAGGGAGAGGTGGAGGTTCAGGAGTTTTGGGTTTCTCGGGTATCGGCCACATGTGCATCGTTATGGTCCAATCTGGTTCAATCACGGTCTCCCAAACTTGGGGAAGAATGATATCGCCGTTCGGTCCCACCAAATCGTAATGACCTTCAGCGACATGCGGTCCTATAACCTCAACGTGGAGAAAGGCCTGGCGGATAAGTTCTTCCATGCCCTGTTGTTGGCACAAGACAAGTCAACGGTGAACACCTGATTTACCAGAATGTTAAAGTGACCTACCTCCCACGTACAGCAGAGGTGGAAAGGGAAACTGAATTTTCTTCCAACTGCATCTTTGAATTTAATAGGCTTCTTCTTCTCCGGGGGAGGTTTCGCGGCTGCTGCGGCTGCAGCAACGGCCTCTGCTGCCGCCGCATTTGCCGCCTCCCTTGCTGCCGCTGCTGCTTCTGCTACCGCCGCTGCCGCTTCTTCGGCCACTTTCTTTGCTTTAGCAGCCTCCTCTGCAGCCTTTTTTTCAGCTTCCGCCTTGGCTATAGCCGTTGCTCTCGCCGCCGCTTCGTCGATAATCTTTTTCTCAGCCGCAGCCCGTTCCTCCCTGGCAGCTTTTTCAGCGGCCTCTTTCTCAATAGCAGCTTGACGTGCCGCTTCCTTGGCCTCTCGCTCCGCACGTTCGTCCAAGATCAGCTTCTCTAGTCTCGCAATTGCATCATCTTTTGCCGTATCTACTTGAGACGTCGCCGGTGCTGGTGTAGTCTCCGCTTGTGATGGAGACGACACACGTGGGTATGGGTTGAAATATGACGGAGTTACCATCCCTGGGACCATAGGATACGGTTGGTTGTAAGGAAAATATGCGGCACCATATGGTATCATATCAGGAGGGCTGAAAGGAGGAGGGCCGTACGGAGAAGGGCCATGGGAGGGAACATGATGCGACATTGGCGGTTGCGGTGGGCTGTGTCCGCCGCTCCTACCCCGTGATGGAGTCTGCTGGTGGTGCGGATGATGCCCAGGGCGTCCAGGATGGTGGTCATGGCCGAAATTCGGTGGTACAGCAGCACTGTGGGGATGATGGTATTGTGGACCGTATCCATAAGGAGGGATATTTCCATATTGCGCCGGGTGGCCCAATTGTCCGAGATGTCCTAAACTTACCAACTGATCGGAGGGTGGATGAGGGCCCCCCGGATTTGGGAAACCGTGTGGAATGGCACTGTGGGGATAAAAGCTGTATGACGGCCCTGAAGACGAACTATGTGCATACCCTGGGGCGGGTCCAGGTGTCACAGGTGGCCAATATCGCCTTTCTTGCGGCGGTCGGGCGTAACTGCCCACGTATTCGTCGCCGGAGTCCACACTTTCAGGAGATGGAGGTGAATGATGGCGGCGAGGTCTGTGGGAATAAGTCTCGCGATCCTGTACAATATGTCGTCTCGATGAGTGGCGACGGCCCGAACCCGACCGCGAACCGTGGATGGTGTTGCGGCTACGGTGTGATGTCCTTGGCCGAGAAGCTGAATCTGACGGTTTCAATTCGTCCGGATATGGCAGATGCGCCCACTCCTCGTCATATGGATCCTGGTATTCGTGACTTCCTTCGACTGACGGTGGTGAAACCTGGACGCCCGAGGAGTCCTCCTCATCAGTTAGGGACGATTCATCCGAATCATGCGGACTTGTGTGACCAATGGTGATGTTGAACCTGTTCGTAAAAGACTTCGGATCAGTGGGATGACCTAATATGAAGCCCGCACTTCGAAGGACGACGTACGACATAGAGAACAAGGTAGACTGAAGGAATTATCCCACCCAAGCTCTTCTGCCAGTGGAAAGCTCAGGACAAAATAACCTTCGGATATAAATACAACTTTGTGGCCAGGTCCTCGGCCTTCGCAAAGGATCTGCGGGATCTGCTGCTCTCGTTCAATGGGTTCGTCCAGCGGCTGAGTTGAGCGTGACGGTCGAGTTCTAAGCCGGCTTTTTGGCTTATTTTTAGGTGTAACAGGTATGGGCGTGCGGATTTTGGGGGGTCGAGTATGTAAGCTGATCCAGTTTTTCGAGTTGTAACTAGCCGCTCGACGAAGGGGAAAGAAGTTGATCAAGGGTTCGAAATGGTTCAGTGAGCTTATGTGCACCTGTTTTGGGGTGCAAGGAGAGAATGTGTAAGTAAAGGTAGATTGAAGGAGCGAGGTCGGAGTCTGGATGACAGTGATATAATATAATATATTACTCGGTGCTGGCTAATTAAATAATAGTGCGCGAGTCGCCGAGCGCAAAACATCAACAGCCTGACCCGATCGCTTCCAATGTTGGGCCTGGTGGCGGAGTTGGGCATAGTAAGGCTGCGAGGGGAACGAGGAAGCACGACGCAAGGGTCCAAGGCGATAAACAAGACTGACTTATGTATGTTGAGCCGGCGACTAGTGAATGATTATTATTATCATTATTGCACGTCTCCCGAATTTTCTCGCCTTGCTGCCCAAAGTGCCCAATAACATTTATGCAGCAAGGCAACTAGAGCCCACGCTGTCTTGGAGACCAATGGGGGAATGCGACGAGTTGTCAACAACAGCAATGCAGGGCAGCGGGAGAAAGGAATGGAAAGCTTAGAAATCTGAGGATGACGAGGCGGACCTAGCGCATTTTCCGAGACTATCAGAATACAAATGCATGCTCAGCACGCAGGAAACTACACAGGAAATACTGGGAATCCATCGAAATTGTTGCTTGATATCTTTTAGCTTCCACCAACTGGCCGGAACCAGCGACTCACCTTGACTCGATCCTGTTGACCACGCATGGGAACTACCTGGTCTGTCGTAGCCTAGTTGGGAGATTCAATTTAATCAAATCAGGCTCGTGAATTCGCTAGTTGGTTCAAATGTCTCGAGAAATGACAGGTCGAGCCGGGCAACAGAGTGGCTAGATAAAAGGATATGTAACACGCATATTGACGCGGTCTAGCACGAGGGCTCATTCATATTGTCATTGATCTACCAGTGTCGCCATCCAACGGTTAGTTTGCATGTTGATGAGGCTTGACAACATCTCAATCACGTTGCTGGAATTCAAATTAGGCCGGGAGTCATGTTTATACGTACATGTTAATTAACTACGCATGGGTCTCAGAATGTGTCCTCCCTGGGCCCGCAGCGAAATATTCATGATCACGTTACGGCAACATCTGAAAGTAGGTTCTAAGATCGACATACTTTTCTGATTCGGAGAAATTCAAAGAGGGGTTGGATAAGGCCTACTGTCTTGGACGAGTCGCTCCGTGGGAATTTCTTCTCTGGCAGCGGCAAATAACAAATCCCGAGTGCTTGAAGAGCCCCCACCTCGGCTGATGACTGGCAGGCTGCGGAGTCGGTGGAGTGTGGACCGCGGGGTGTATGGAGCAAAAGACGCTAACCCCTTCAGTCCACACTAAAATTTACTATCAAGGTAACGTAATCTATAAGCTAGCGAGACACATAAGTGAGTGAGACACCTCCTCACCACTAAATATATTCAATAGCTAATTGTCTAACAACAAACCAAAAATTGAAGCTTATATATCCTAGATATCGATTGCTTAGCAGTTAGAACATTAAACTCTGATATGATTTAGTATGGTATATGTGTGTAACAACAGGCCTAGATAACTAGACCTAAAAGGGTTGTTGGTTTATCTTGAAGACAAGAAACAAGGGGGTGAGCAATATAAGAGCAAGAATAGACCTGTGTTACTAGCAATGCCTATATGACAGGTTGCTATGTGAGTTGACCACAAGGGTCAGATTCTGTCTGAAAGGAGCATTATTATATATATGCTGCCTGTCCTGGGTCCTTGGAGATCATAAAATAGAATTATAGTTTTGGATCATAGGTTTAGATCATAGATTTAGATCATGGATTTAAATTATGGAATTGGATTGTAGTGTTAGATTATGGAAATGGATTGTAGACAATTTATTATGTGATTTTTTTTCTAGTTTGTAACACTACCTTTTCCCTTAGAAATCTTCAGCCTAAAGATTTGTCTGTGCCTTTGGCTTTTCCTTCATGTAAGTCTGTTATTATTATACCTTTTAAATGCAAGCATTCTGATCCTCAGTTTGTCAAACACTGGGAATGCTTGATCCTGGCTGACAAGATTGATTTGCTAGATGATGAGATGTTTATTCCCTGCAATTTATGTCTTCTTCTTCAAGCCTGTCAAAAGAATGGGGATCCTGAGATTGTTTGCAAAATAAATCCCAGATATTCCTGCTGTAGGGAGTGTGTCCAGTGAGAGTTAAATGCTTATAATAACAGTAGTCTCTCTGGGGCTAACTGTGAAGTTTTTTATTTCTTTATTTGTCCCCTTGCTGATGTAGTTAGTTGATTGGTTAAAACAAGCCATTAATAAGGCAGAGAAGGAGGAGCAAATAACTCTTAATTTGTTGCAGAAAAGCCTGAGTTGCCTTTATCAAGCCTAAAAACAGCAAGATTTTCTTTGTTGCTGGGGTTCCTTAATGCTCTAGAGAAAAGCAAAGACAGTTAAAAATCTTGAAAAATTAAAGCATCTAGAGGCTGAAACTAAGGGTTCTGAAAGTTCTCATTCTAAGAAATTATATTATAAGGGTTCAGATGCCAATTCTTCTTCTTCAAATACTCAGGCAGTAGCTTTCAACTCAGTCATCAATGTTGATTTACCTAATGTCTTAAATGGGATTGATTTATCTGATTTATCCCATTTCTCTTTTTGGGATTCTTTCTTGGCTGACCTCTTTTTCTCTGAGGTGGTAGGTTTTCTGGCTTTAAGTGATCTGGGTTCCAGAAATAGAACTCTTTAATGAGATCTTTGCATCTTTCACAGTTTTCAGAAGATTTTCAAGTGTTTTCTGAATCATTATATTCTGCCCATTTTATCAGGTATCTAAACTGACTATTTATATATTTACTGTTTAGTATTTTCTCAACTTTATATTTTTGGTCTGCTTCTGGGTTCTCAGGCAGTATTTCTTCAGTTTTGGTAATAACTGTTGCATGGATCAGTGCTGGTTCCAACAGAGAGACATAAAAAACAGAGTGTATTTGCATGTTTTCTGGCAATCTGAGTTTATAGTTTACTTTCCTAATCTGTTCTTCAATTTTGAAAGGTTCAATCTTTTTAAAATCTAGTTTGTTACTAGGCCTCTATATTTTAATGTTCTTTTTAAGAAGGTATACTTTATCCCTCTTTTTAAACTTAGGTGCCTCCTGGTGCTGCTGATTGTAGTACATGGCCACTTAGTAAGCAATGAATTGGACATCCAGGCTTAGCTATTGATATAGCTCTTTTAACTGGTCTGCCTTGAGGATTCCTTTCTGAGTCAAAACCTTGCCAGAAATAAGTTCTTAATATGCTGTAGGCTTAAACCTATAGTTAGCATAGAATGGTGATTCCTGAGTGGCTTCAGTCTTTGCACTATTGTATGTAAACTGAGCTAAAGGCAATAATTCAACCCAGTTGTTCTGTTAATAATTGATGTAGCAGCAAAGATATTGTTCTAGGGTTTGATTAGTCTGCTTAGTCTGTCTATCTGTCTGTAGGTGTGCTGTTGTTGACAGCTTGTGTTTAGAGCCCAATTGTTGTGTCAAGAATTGCCAAAACTTAGATGTGACTAGCTTGTCCCTGTCTGACACAATTTTATCTGGTAGACTATGATTCCCCACAATTACCTATAGAAAAGTATATACCAAGTCATCTGTATTAGCTGTTTTCCAGTAGGGTAGGAAGTAGGCATATTTAATAAGCTTATCTATAATAACCAGGATTAAATTATATTTTACCTTGATCAGGGGTTTCTCTGATTCTGGCAAATCTGTAATAAAGTCCAGAGATATAGACTATTAAGGTCTTTTAGACACTTTTAAGAGTTGTAGATATTTATATGAAGTGTGCCTAGCAGCCTTACTTCTTATATAAAGGTTACATTGAGAGACCATTTTTTATACTGTCTTTTTAAGCCCCAGGAAGTAGAAATTCCTGGTGATTTATTCAATAATTTTATTCATTTCTTGGTGGCTATGTGCTGAGGCTTCATGGATATCTTTAACCAGCTGTTCTTGAAGTTTGACAGGCATATAGACTAGTTCTTGATATAGAATGATGCCTTCTTTTTCTATAATTATGTTGGGGTTCTTTTCTGCAGGTTTCTGTGTTTCAGATTTTTCTAGAATCTTCATCAATTTCTGGGCTATAGAGTTATTTTTATAGGCCTTCTTGATTTCCTCCTTTTATAAACTAGTGATTCAGAAAATCAGTGCTAGCTGTTTAGCTAGAACAAGTGTGCCATCTGCCTTGGTTCTGAAGATTGCTGACTGAATTCTGGGTTTTCTTGTCTTATAGTCTGGTTTTCAGCTAAAAGTATTAGTTCTAGTATTCTTCCTTCCCTTTCTGTAGGTGATCTGGATATTATACTGCACCAACTTCTTAATCTATCTAGCTTGTCTTCAAGTCAGCTCCTTAGTGGTAGTAAAGTAAACCAAGTTCTTGTGATCACAATATATTAGAGTCTGATGCTTGGCTTTTTTTAGGTAATGCCTCCATTTCTTTAGGGCTGTAATAATGGCCAGTAATTCTTTGTCATGAATGTTATAGTTTAGCTCTGGGGGTGTCATCTTTCTGGAGTAATAGGCAACAGAGTATAGCCTGCTTTTTTTATCTGGCTGGCTAAGACATGCTTTGATGATATAGTCTGAAGCATTTGTTTTCAATATAGCTGGTTTCTCAGGGTTATAGATTTTCAAAACAGGTTCTTTACAGAACTTCTGCTTTAACTTTTTAAATATTGCTTACTGTTCTTCTTTTTATTTAAAGCTCTGCTTCTTTCTAATAAGCTGTATCAAGGGTTTTGCAATCTTGGAGTAGTTCCAGATGAATTTCCAGTAAAAGTTGGCAAATTCAAGAAAGGATTGCACTTCTTTAACCAAAATAAAAGTAGGTTATTTTCTAATGGTGGCCAGTTTTCTTTCATCCATCTCCACATACTCTGGGGTAATGACAAATTCTAGAAACTCCACTTTCTGAGTGTGCTATTTGTATTTCTCTGAGGCTACAGAGAGCTTTTTATTCTGCAGAGCTCTCAGGACCTTCTTCACATGCTTTTTATGCTCTTCCAGGGTTTCCAAATAGATGAGGATATTGTCAAGATAGGCTATATAAAAGATGTCCAGATAATTCTATAATGTGTTGTTGACTAGGCTCTGGAATGTAGCAGGCATGTTAGTAAGCCTAAATAATATAACTGTGTATTCAAAATATTTTAGGCAGGTTCTAAAAGCTGTTTTTCATTTCTCTCCTTTCTTTATTTAGACTAGGTAATAGCCTTTGTGTAGATTTAGCTTGGTGAAGTATCTGGTCTTTCTAAGCCTATCCTGAAGCTCTGAAATGAGCAGCAGCAGATAGCAGTTCTTGATGATGATGTTATTAAGCTGGCAATAGTCTATACAGAGCTGTAACTTTCTATTCTTCTTAGAGATAAAGAGTATAGAGTATTCTGCAGGTGAAGTAAATAGCTTAATATATTCTTGTTTTAGGTTCTTGTCAATATATTTCTGTAGTGCCTTATATTTCTTTTCTGAGAGAGGGTAGATTAGTTTAAATGCTGGCTATATTCTTGATTTCAATAATATTTTATGGTTTTATAGTTGGTGTTCTGATAATTGTCTCTTGCCTCTTTTCTGGAAAATATTCTGGAAGTTTTAATATTTCTGTGGCATATTCTTTATTTTCTGAATAAGGGGTTTAGCTGTCTCCTGCTTTTTTATCAGAGTTTTCACTACTCTGACCTCCCTAGAGCAGATATATAAGACACCAACTTGCTCTCTCCAGTACTACATGTGCTTCAATGCTCTTTCTGATATTTTCTGGATTTTAATACTTTCTGATTAGTTTTGTCCCTCAGGCTGCTTCTCAGGCTTTATATTGCTTTTAGAAGTCTCTGCAAACTGTATCTCTTTGGTTCTCCAGTCTATATAGGGGTTATATGTCTTCAGCCAGAGTATTTCTAGAATAATGTTGTGCCTTAAGATTTATGTGATGTTTAAGTTGATCTGTTCAGAATACTGTTCAATTACCAGAGTGAATTCCTTAGTTTCTATTTACACCCATTTATCTTTATAGTTGCTAGATAATTTATCTGCTATAATCAACTTATAGAGCTTCTCTTTTGCCTGATAGGGGATATAATTCTTGGTAATAAAAGTATTACTAATAAAGTTCTTAGTTACTCTACTGTTAATTATAATTCTTGCCTTCTGCCCATTGATTTTGCCATTAACAATAAGTTGCTAATATAGTTCTTTTCTGGTGGTGCTTGTATCAAGGTATAGGGACTCTAACCACACTCCCTGCAAATATCTCTTTCTGACAGGGCCAACTAGTTTTTTGACTTAAGTGGCTTTAAATACCAGCTTGTAGTGTTCTTTTCTGATTGATGGATACTGCAGTCATTATCATAACAGGCAGTCTAATAATATGTAGTATAGTTTTCTTTTTTTTTTATATAGCAGCAGCTTGCTTCTTCTCTTTCTTTTTGAGCTTGTTAGAGTATTTTCATCTTATATAATTATTTCTTCTGCAGTAAATGCATAGTTTCTGCTTATAGCATTTTTTTTTGCTTCTTAATTCAGTTGGGGTTAGGTTCTCAAGGCTTTTTATCAGGCTGTTTGAACTTGTTCTTCTGGAAATTTTTCTGGTTGGTGCTGTCCAGTTCTATAGCATTATCTTTATTTTTAGTATGCTGCTGGTTGTTCTGCTGTGGGGTATTAGCTTGGTAACAGCATTTAAAAAAATAGTTGTTAATCTTGATAGCTAAATTAATAAGCATATTCAGATCCTTAGGGTCCTCATAAATTATTAATCTATTCTTGATTTCATCTTTCAATTCCTGACAGTAGTGCTCCATAACATAGTCAACCACCAAGCAGGTCACACCACCAAACAGGCCACCCAACACGCGATGCAATATACTCAACAAATTCAAATCAAGATGTCAGCACCACAGAGTGATCAAGATAGCTCTAAAGAAGGCAGATTTCTTCTGGCAATTAGAGCCTATCAAAATGGTCAATTTTCTAGTATTAGAGCTGCTGCTAAAGTATATGATGTGTCAAAATCTACCTTGACAGCGCGTCTTCGCAGCCGCACTTTGCGTGCAAATTCAGCACCAAATTGCCAAAAACTCACATCTATTGAAGAATCTACCCTTGTGGAATAGATATTATCTATGGATAAATATGGTATGCCACCTCATGCTGCCACTATACAGAAGATGGCCAATCTACTACTAGCTGAGTGTTCAAAATCAGCATCTATACCAACCACTATTGGCAGGAACTGGGTACAACAATTTATTAAACATCATAAGAAACTTCAATCAAGATATAACTGCAAATATAATTATTAATAAGCTCAATGTGAAGATCCAAAAATCATCCATAAATAGTTTTAACACATGTGAGATATTATTCAACAATATAATATAGTTGATCAAGATATCTATAACTTTGATAAGACTGACTTTCAAATGGGTGTGATATCAACTGCCAAAGTTATCACTGGCTCAGATTGATCTAGCTGTGCCAGATCTATACAGCCTGAAAATCACAAATAGGTGACTGTTATTGAATTAATTAATTTATCTGGATGAGCCTTACCTCCCATGATCATATTTGCAGGAAAGATGCACCAAGCTTCATAGTATAAAGATATACCATCTGACTGGATAATTGAGGTCAGTGAAAATAACTGAATAAATAATTAACTTGGCTTGCTTTAAGTTAAAAAAATATTCCATAAGCATACTCATGCCTGTGCAATTGGAAAATATTAATTGTTGATTTTTGATGGCCATAAAAGCCATATCACACCTGAATTTAATCAGTTCTACATCCAGAATATAATTATTTCATTATATATATTATTCCATTCTTCACATCTTCTTCAACTACTTGATGTTGGCTGCTTTGCATCTCTGAAAAAGGCATATGGGCAAAAGGTTGAAAAAAGCATGCATCTTGGCATCAATTATATTGATAAACAAGACTTCCTGATTGCATATCAATCTGTGCAAACAGAAGCTCTATCCACATCCAATATCTGCAGTGGATTTGCAGCTACTGGCTTAGTTCCATATCAGCCTGATCAAGTGCTTTTGTGACTTTATATTCAGATGAAGACATCAATACTATCTACTTTATTTTATAGCAATCAATCAGCATTCTGGGTCCCTGAGACACCTCATAATATCAAGGAATTGGAGCTTCAGATCTGGGCTCTTAAGCACCTATTGAGACACCATTCTCAAAGCCCACCAAGTCCTGCAAATCAAGCTCTTAATCAACTAGTCAAGGGCTGTTAGATTGCAATGCATAATACAGTCCTTCTGGCACAGGAAAACAAAGAGTTACAGGCTGCCAATCAGTGCCAAAAAAGAAAGAGGAATGCACCTAGATCCTATATAGCTACTGAAGGTATTCTAACAGGCATAGAAGAACTGCAATGTGCTCAAGAAGCTGATCAAAAGCAGGAAGAAGTGGTTGCACAGCCAGATCTACAGCCACAAAAGCAGGCACCACCAACATGCAGCACATGTAATATAGTAGGCCATACTAGAGTGCAATGCTCTAGGCGCTAAGCAATTAATATATAGTGTATATAGCTTCAATACTTGCAGTGTTGATAGTCTAATTGCAATTTGAAAATATTTGGTAGTGGTTGGGTGGCCTGTTCGGTGGTGTGGCCCACTCGGTGGTTGATTACGTTAAGAGATTTGTCTGACTAATCATCTAGATATGCTGCAGCTTGCTGAAATTCTGTAGTGTAGGCAGCAACAGAGATCCTTTACCAGATTGTTATAACAGTATAGGTAGCTTTTCTGACTTTATTGAGGTCTCCAAAGTTCTGCTTCATCTTTACCACAAAAGTAGAAAATCTATTAAATACTTTATTGGTCTTCAGTTGACATTCCTCTAGTGCTTTTTGCATTTGGTCTTGAAAATAGGGTTCAAACCATTGAGCTACTATACTTTAAAGATAAATTGTTGCAAACATGATCTTTCTGTCTTCATTCAGGAAATCTGGTGCATTGAAAAAGAAGTAGAGTTTTAATTAAGAAATAAACATCTGGAGCTTCTTCCTTTCTCCATAAAAGAGGTCTGGTTTAGCCACCTTAGTCCACTGAGTCAAATTCTGGTTAGAGCTCACTTCAATCATCTGTCTTGTGTTGCTCTTATTTAACTGATGCCTGAGGTATTTTATCTATTCTTACAGCTACATGTTCTTATTAACTTGTTTCTGTAACTGCTTCTGTAACTGCTGAATCTGTTTCTGTAGAGCTCTTACTACTTGAGCCAGTTTCTGGGTGGAAATATGCCTCTCCATGCCTGCAGTCTCTCAAGTGCCTACAACATGCCTTGCTTCCTGCAAGAAAAGTGGTTGAAGTGTAACAACAAGCCTAGATAACTAGATCTAAAGGGGTTGTTGGTTTATCTTAAAGACAAGAAACAAGGGGGTGAGCAATATAAGAGCATGAATAGACCTGTGTTACTAGCAATGCCTATATAACAGGTTGCTATATGAGTTAACCACAAGGGTTGGATTCTGTCTGAAAGAAGTATTATTATATATATGCTGCCTGTCCTAAGTCCTTGAGAATTATAGAATAGGATTATAGTTTTGAATTATAGATTTAAATTATAAGTTTAAATTGTGGAATTGGATTGTAGTGTTGAATTATAAAAATAAATTGTAGATAATCTATCACATGATCTTCTTTCTAGTCTGTAACAATAATAGCCTTTATGTAAATCTAGCTTGGTGAAGTATTTGGCCTTTCTAAATCTATTCTGAAGCTCTGAAATGAGCAGCAGCAGATAGCAGTTCTTGATGATAATATTATTAAGCTGACAATAATTTACACAGAGCTATAACTTCTTATTCTTTTTAGAGACAAAGAGTATAGAATATCTTATAGATAAAGTAAATAACCTAATATATTCTTGTTTTAGATTTTTGTTAATATATTTTTGTAGTGCCTCATGTTCCTTTTCTGAGAGAGGGTAAATCAGTTTGAATGCTAACTATATATCTAATTTTAATAATATCTTATAGTCTTATAGTTGGTGTTCTGGAAGTTGTTTCTTGCCTCTTTTCTGGAAAATATTTTGGAAGTTTTAATATTTCTGTAACATATTCTTTATTTTCTGAATAGAGAGTTTAGCTGTTTTTTATTTCTTTATTAGAGTTTCTACTTCCCCAATCTTTTTAGAGCAAATATATAAAATGCCAACTTGCTCTCTCTAATATTATATGTGCTTTAGTGCTTCTTCTAATATTTCTTAAATTTTAATAGTTTTTAATTGTCTCTCAAGCTGCCTCTCAGGCCTTATATTACTTTTGAAAGTTTTTGCAAACTGTATCTCTTCAGTTCTTTAGTCTATATAGAGGTTATATGTCTTCAGTCAGGGTATTTCTAGAATGATATTATGCTTTAAAATTTATGTGATGTTCAGGTTAATCTGTTCAGAATGCTGTTTAATTGTCAGAGTAAATTCTTTGATTTTCATTTATATTTATCTATTTCTATAGTTGCTGGGTGATTTATTTACTATAATTAATTTATAGAGTTTCTCCTTCACCTGATAGAGAATATAATTCTTGATAATAAAAATATTGCTAATAAAGTTTCTAATTGCTTTACTATTAATTATGATTCTTGCTTTCCATCTGTTGATCTTGCTATTAATAATAAGCTGCTAATATAGATCTCCTTCAGTGGTGCTTGTGACAGCGTGGTGGACAAGTAGGTGGTGGGAGATACTGCTAGAACTACTTGATGATATTAACTACCTCACAATGCTATAATTTCTCTCTTTTCCTTCTTCATGCTTTTGATTCTGTATGACAAGCTACCATAGTTTTAGCTAATAATACTATAACTGGGCACTGTTATATAATTAAAAGCATCAATCCTAAACTTCTTATTTTACCAAACCTTCTTGTTTACCCTAGTTACATATTATGTGCAATCCAGAGTGATAAGTAACTCTACACATGTTTGGGGATAGACAAACCTTCTTTCTTTCAATTTTTAAGACTTCAGAACTTTACAGCCTAGATTAAGAACCTCCAGAACCCAGAACCCAGAAGAATAATAAGATGGCTTAAACTGCTGATAAGTCTACAAGCTTTAACTTAATTAGTGCAGTTGAGGAATCTCTCAAACCAGAAGAATTTTGATGTATTTTTATTTTCTCTTAAGAAATTGATAAGCTAGAAACAATTATCAAGACTAAATTCCTTGCCAAATATCAAAATAATTCAGAAGAACTCTTTGAAGGCCTTTTTTGCATGTGGGAAGCTGATCAAAAAGATAAAAAGCATCAGATTAATTGTGCAAAATATCACACTGAGAACCTCCACTAGCAACTTAATGCCTGAGAAAGTCAGATTATTAAACTTATTATTAAATAAGACAAATATTAAGATGCCTTTGCAGAGATGGCTGTGAGAATCTATAAAGATTGTAGAACTACCTTTGTTTCTGATTAATCTAAATATACTGTTAAGCTCCCAGACTCACTCATCCTAACTGACAGAAAGGAATCCAAGTTTGATAATTAAATAGCCCAGATAAAAGGCAAATTGAATACTAATACTGATTATTACTCCAGCAATCTGCTTTAAGTTGCATATGTGCAGAGTTGCCTTAGTAGGTGTGCTGCCAGACATGCAGCTCTCTGATTCTGAGAAGACTCAGTAAACCAATATCAGACTACTGATAAGGTTTTTAAGCACCTGAAATCAATCTTCTTCAATCTGAACTGCTGTATAATAGCTAGACACCAACTGCACTACCTCCAGATGGAATCACACCAGAAATACTATAACTTTTTAGTAGAATTTATGCATCTGGCAGGTGAATCCCAGCTGCACTTAGAAGACTACAAGAAGGAGTTTTTCAACAAGCTCACTGACAAACTTTAAAACCTGACCACCTGAGACTATTATATTTTTAGAACCTTTAATGAATTCTCTACTGCCTGTTCTCAGGCAGTATATATTCTGCAGATTAATGCTGAAAAGTTTAAGGCCTGAAACAAGTTCTATAAATCTGTTGGGACTGCTTCTGCTGCTGAACCCTATAACAAGTATACCACCAGGACTGCTGCACCTGCAGCTTTCAAGGCTAGCAGACTAGATAATAAACAAAGAGCAGAACTGATGTGGGAAGAAAAATACTTCTACTGCAAGAAGATCAGCTATATTATCCCACATTGTCCCTGCAAGAAGGCCTTGAAGATTAAAACCCTGAAGAAGAAGAAGAAAGTATCAGATAAGAATTAAAATTTAGAAAAAGCTTTATTCTAGAGAAAGTCTTCTTTCTAGAAAAAAGCTATAAGGTTGACCTGTCTTTGCTGGACATGAGCAAGTTGCTCAGCAGCAATCACTTTGTTGTACTTAATCATGTGTTAAGAAATGAACTAAGTGTGGAACTGAAGGCATTGGTCAACTCTGAAGTTAATAGATCTATATTTATTAATACTTCTTATGCAAGAGATGTGGCTAAATACTTTTAAACATTAGTGGTGCCCCTGAACTCTGATTACTGCATTTAGGGTTATGATGGCCAGACTGAAGAACAAATCACCCACACAATTATATTGCATCTGATAGTTAATAAGTGCCAGCAGGCTAATGTGCCTATGCTTATAGCCAATCTTGGGCATCATAACATGATTCTAGGCTGGAAGTGGTGTGAGGAGCAAGATGTTTGGTTAAATATACAGAATAGATGCTTGATTTGGCTGAACCAGTGCCCAGAGCTCAATGAGCTCATAGCTGCAGAAGATAAGGCAAATATCTAGCAGCAAGTTTCAGATACTGGACTTGCTAAGTATCAACCACCCCAAACTGCTGCTATAAATAGGCATTTGGACCTAGCCAAGATGAACCAAGCTTTTTAAGGGATAGAATTTATTGTAAAATAGTATTATTTACAGCCTTTAAAGAAACCCTTAAAGAAACCCCTGAAGATTGACATTGCTCTAATTAGAGCTGCAGGCTTTCACTGCTCTGCCTGAGCTTAAGAGAGCAAAACCTTCATTATTAGTCTTCATGAAATTAATTGAATTATTGAGGAAAAAACCCAACCTCCACCAACAAAAGAAGATAAAGAGGCTTACTTAAATAAATATTTCTTAGTATATTATTGTCTCTGATAAAATATGTTCTCTAAGAAAGTCTCTGATCAGCTATTATCACACTGTTTCTATAACCACTATATTAAGCTTACTGAGAAGAACTCTCTAGACTATAGCCTCTTGTACAAGCAATCTGCTGAGGAACTGGAAGCTACCAAGAAATATCTAATAAAAAACCTGGGCAAAGGTTTTATAGTTTTTAGTAAAGCTTTCTTTGCTTCTCTAATTCTCTTTGTTTATAAGGCTAATAGGGGGTTGTGCCTCTATATGGACTATTAGAAGCTAAATGCTATTTTAAAGAAGAACTGCTACTCTCTGCTATTAATTAATAAGACTCTAGAACATCTAAGTTGAGCAAGAATCTTCACTAAACTTAACATCTAGCAGGTATTTTATAAGATCTGGATGGATCCTGAGTCAGAAGATCTAACAATATTCTGAACTTGCTATAAAGCCTACAAATATTGGGTGATGCTCTTTAGGCTCACTAATGAACTAGCCATTTTTTAGAGATATGTGAACAACCTCTTCTTAGATTATCTGGACCAGTTTATGACCATCTTTATTGATGATATACTAGTCTATTCCCAGAATGGACTAGAGCACCAGGAGCATGTTATCAAAGTGCTAAATTAACTTTAAAAGACAGGGCTTCAAGCAGACATTAAAAAATGTAAATTCTATATTACTCAGACTAAGTATCTAGGCTTCATTGTTGGCACTAATAAAATAGAGGTCAACCCAGAGAAAGTGGTAGTGATCCAGAACTAGAAGCTCTCAACCATAGTTAAGAAAGTGCAATTCTTTCTAGGCTTTTGCAATTTCTATCAACAGTTTATTAAGGACTATAGCTGCATTGTAAGACCTCTGTTTAATCTTACAAGAAAGAACATGCTCTTTAACTTTAACTCCCAGTGTCTTCAGGCCTTTAAGTTGCTTAAGGAACAGCTAATATCTGCTTTAATACTGATCTATTATAACCTCTATCAACCAACCAAGCTGGAGACTGATGCTTTGAATGAGGTAGTTGCTGGAGTACTCTCTTAGTTGAATGTGGATAGAGACAGACAATAGCACCCAGTGGCCTATTTCTCAAAAACTATAGCACTGGTAGAGTGCAACTATGTAATCCATAATAAGAAGCTCTTAGCCATTATACAGGCCTTGAAAAAATAGTGACTGGAGCTGAAAGGCTTGCAGCAGGAGGACTTTTTTAATATTCTAATTAACTATCAGATTTTAGAATATTTTATGACAACTAAGATCCTGATCTCACAGCAGGTGAAGTAGGCTGAGTATTTCACCTGGTTTCACTTCATGATTCAATACTGCTCAGGGAAACAGAACTCATTAGCAAATACTCTATTCTGGCAGCCAGCAATAGTGGAAGCCCAGAATAATCTGAAAAAGAAATACCAGACCTAGCAGCTTCTAAAGACAGAATGGCTTAACCCTTACATTGTATAAGAGATGGAAAACCCCCATGCAGAGCTGGCATCAATCCAGGAGAAGTTGCATCTAGCAGACTGCCTGCTACAAATTAACTATACTCATGAATCTCTGACAAACCTCTGGGCAGCAGCTGCTGAAGGAAAGGCTTTATAGTCTCTAGAAAAAAATCTATTATTATATAGTCAAAGTTAGCTGGTGGTGTCAGATAAGGGAAATCTTTGAATACAGCTCCTGAATAAAATACACTGCTAGGCTTCTACTGCCCACCCTAAAAAAAATAAGATGAGGAAACTGCTAGCAAAAAAATACTACTAACCAGATATAATCCAGAACATTAATTAGTATATTGTTAACTGCTACATGTGCTGGTAGATTCAGAACCTGTATAATAAGCCCCCTGGACTGTTGCAGTTGCTGCTTATACTAGATTAGCTATGGAAACATATCTCAATGAACTTCTGAAGCTTTTTTAAGAACTGACATGGTTACAATTCTGTCTTTGCAGTGGTAGACTGCTTAGAGAAAAGGCTGATATCTATTTTATGCTATAAGACTACTACAGTCTAAGATATAGTAAGGCTTTTTATAATACATGTCTACCAGTAAACTGAACCTCCAGACACCATTGTATCAGACTGAAGACTCTAATTTATTTTAGACTTCTGGAATAAATTCTGTCAGATTTTAGGTGTGAAGCTAAGGCTCTCCACTGTGAACCATACCTAAATAGATGGCCAAACAGAGATAATAAACCAGCATATAGCACAGCACCTTAGACTCTTTATTAACCACTATCAGAATGACTGGTCAGATTGGCTACTAATAATAGACTTTGCAGCAGCAGTTCTGCTTTATGAGTCAACTGAGGTCTCACTATTCTTGATTGACTAAGATATGACATCACAAACCTTCTTTAACTGGTAATAGCCCCAACTTCTAGACCAATCTGCCATGAAGTGTTTGAACCAGAATGATGCCTGAAAATGAGTCCAGTGTCTAGAAGCCATCTGGAACTATGCCTGGAAGCTCATTGAGAAGGCTCAGGACTTCCAGCAGCAATAGGCAGATCAGCACCAAAGAGTTGTTGATTTTAAAGTAGAAGATATAGTATGAGTGTCAGCTTGTACCTGGAAGACAGACTGTTCTAGCTGCAAGCTGAACTATTAGATAGCAGGCCTCTACTGTATTGTTGAACAGATTAATAATGTTTATAAGCTAGACTTACTAGCTTTAATTTATGTGCATTCAGTGTTCTCACTAAATAAGCTCTGGAAGGCAGCTACTGATTTTTTTTTTAGGCCAGATTGAGAATCCTCCCCCAGCTATAGAGGTTAATAAGAAATATAAATAAGAGGTAGAAAAAATTTTAGCAGTCTATCTGCATTAAGGGAAGCTATAGTATAAGGTTAAGTAAGTAGACTATAACAATAACTCAATATAGTATCTGGCAGCAAATTTTATAGGCTCATCACATCATCTATAAAGTTTTTATGAGTGTTACCCAGACCTGCCTGGACCCTCAAAGCAGCTAAAAGAGTGGTTAAGATGCTGGGAGGATGATGAGAACCCAGAAAAGCATAGAAATAATAATAAGCCAGTTACTTAGGCTCTGAACACCTGCAGGCAGGCATTTTTGAAGGGGGGGGGTAATGTGACAGTATAGTAAACAAGTAGGCAGTAAGAGATACTGCTGGGACTACTTGGTGATATTAATTATTTTATGATGTTATAATTTCTCTCTTTTTCTTCTCCATGCTTTTGATTCTGTATGACAAGCTACTATAGTTTCAGCTAATAATACTATAACTGGGCGCCATCACAGTGCTTGTATCAAGATATAGAGACTTTAATTATGCTCTCTGCAAGTATTTCTTCCTGGCAGAGCTAACTAGTTTTTTGATTTAAATAATTTTAGATATCAGCTTATAGCATTCTTTTCTGATTGATAAATAACATAATCCACAACCGAGTAATGCATACAACTGAGTGATGCAGTTTTGCCGCCCCTTCAAAACATTCTATTATTAATATTTTTCAATGTGTCTTTTTTTTTATTTCTATCATGCAAAATGCCTCTTTCTCAAGAAAATTGAATGCAAATGGCTATTTCAGCTATTAGAAATCAAAAAATTCAATTAAAAAGAAAAGCTGCTGATATATTTAAGGTGTCAGAAGCTACCCTTTGCAAACAGCTTGAAGGAAGAAAACCACACTCAGAAACACACACCAATAACTATAAATTAACAGTTATTGAAGAGGAAGTCCTTACCAAGCAACTGCTAAATACAGATAAGCAAGGCTTTTCAATTCAGCCAGAGTTTCTGCATGGAATAGCACAGATTTTACTTTGTGAGTGGACACAAGATTCTACTGTATTTATTAGCATCAACTGAGCATATAACTTTATCAAGCACCACCCAGTGCTGTGTACATGATATAACTGATGCATATCATATCAATGTGCAAAGCAGGAGGATCCAAATGTTATAAGACAATAATTTAAGACTATATAAGAAGCTATTCAGGAACATAATATCCATAAGAATAATATCTGGAATTTTAATGAAACTGGTTTTGCAATGAGACTCTGTTCCACCTCTAAGATTATTACTGCAGTGGAGTGTAGTGAAAGACCTCAGAGAGTTATTCAGGGAAATCACAAATAGGTCACAATTATTAAATGTGTGAGCTCAAAAAAAATCTATATACTCTTATAAATTATCTTAAAAGCAGGATCTTAACAAGCTGCTTGGTTTCAAGAACCTGCTCTTTTTAATAAGGGCTATGCTCTTGTGAGAAATCAGAATAGCTGAACAACAGATAAAATAGGCCTTCACTAGCTAAAAAAGATGTTTAAACCACATTCTAAACACTATTCAACTGGTGCAAAGCAGTTGCTTATTCTTGATGATTATTCTAGCCATCAGACTGCAGAATTTGATATTTTCTGTAAGAAGAATGTAATTATTTGTTTTTGTATGCTTTTTCATACCTCTCACCTTCTACAACCACTGGATGTTGGTGTTTTTGGCCTGCTTAAATACATGTATGGGAAATTGGTTGAGGGAATAATAGCTGCTGACAACAACTATATTGACAAGAAGGATTTCTTATCTCTTTATCCACTTGCTTGCAAAAAGATATTTACTAGGGAGAATATATGCAGTGGCTTCATAAAAACTGGTCTTAAGCTACTTAATAAAAACTAAGTTCTTGAAAAGATTATCTTTCAACTTTGTACACCAACACTATCTCTTGTTGAAGGCTCAATCTTTTCTGCTTTTTAAACACCTCAGAATTTTTGCCAGCTAGATCACAAGGTTTGCAGCTTACAGAAAAGCCTTAGTACAAGAAAGCTCTCCAGCAGTCTAATGTCTCATATTCAACATCTTGAAAAAGCTGTGCAAATGGCAATGAATGTGAACCTTCTTCTTCAACAAGAAATAAAAGTTCTACAGGCTGAAAACAAGCAGAAAATGAAAAAGAAGGCAAGAAGATATGCTATTCTAGATGATGATCTTGTTTTATTTGTACAGGAAGATCAAAATCATGTTCAGTAGCTTGATATACAGCTTAATGAGCATGTTGATGAGCCTACACCTAGGCCTCGCCAGCGAGCTCCAGCATGCTGCAGTGGCTGCAGGATTGTTGGACATACTATAAGGAGTTGTCCTAGTAAATAGCTATATATTCAACTACAAGATAGTCTAATTTAATGGTGTTGATGGCTGAAAAGCTTCAAAAAACATAGTGAGTGCGGTGAAACTGCGTTGCTCGGTTGTATATGTTGCTCGGTTGTGGATTACATTACTGCAGTTATTATTATAATAGATGGTTTAGTAATAAATAGCATAATCTTCCTTCTTTTTCTAAATAGAGGTGGCTTGCTTCTTTTCTTTTTTTTGGACTTGTTAGAGCATTTCTATCTTATATAATTATTTTTTCTACAGTGAATATATAGTTTCTGTTTATAGCATTTTTTTTGCTTTTTAGTCTAATTAGAATTGGGTTCTTGAGGCTTCTTGTTGAGCTGTTTAAACTTCTGAGAGTTTTTTTAGTTGATGCTGTTCAGTTCTATAGTGTCACCTCCATTTTTAATATGCCACTGGTTGCTCTGTTGTGGAGTATTAACTTGGTAGCAGCATTCAAAGAAGTGATTATCAATTTTAATAGCCAGGTTAATAAGCATATTTAGATTTTTAAAGTTTTTATAGATTATTAATCTGTTCTTGATTTTATTCTTTAATTTTTAATAGTAGTGCTTTATAAGTGATCTGTCTGATCAGTCACTCAGATATGCTGCAGCTTGCTGAAATTCAGTAGTGTAGGCAGCAACAGAGGTTCTTTAATAGATTATTATAATAATATAAGTAGTTTTTCTGATTTTATTGAGGTCTTCAAAGTTCTGCTTTATCTTAGCCACAAAAGTAGAGAATCTATTAAATATTTTATTGGTCTTCAGTTGATGTTTCTCTGGCATTCTTTGCATTTAGTCTTGAAGATAGAGTTTAAACTATTGAGCTGCTATGCCTTAAAAATAAATTATTGTGAACATAATCTTTCTGTCTTCATCCAGAAAATCTGGCATGTTAAAGAAGAAGTAGAGTTTTAACTAGAAAATAAATATCTGGAGTTTCTTCCTTTCTCTATAAAAGAGGTCTGGTTTAACCACCTTAGTCTGTTGGGTTAAATTTTGGTTAAGGCTTGCTTCAATTATCTGTCTTGTGTTGCTCTTATTTAAATATATCTAGTGCTTAAGGTATTTTATCTGTTTTCACAGCTATATATTTTTATTGATCTGTCTCTGTAACTGCTTCTGTAACTGCTGAATCTGTTCTTGTAGAGCTCTTACTGCTTGAGCTAGTTTTTGGGTGATATACCCCTTCATGTCTGCAGTCTCTTAAGTGCCCACAACACACCTTGCTTCCTGCAAGAAAGGTGGTTAAAGTGTAACAACAGGCCTAGATAACTAGATCTAAAGAGGTTGTTGATTTATCTTGAAGACAAGAAACAAGAGAGTGAGTAATATAAGAGCAAGAATAGACCTGTGTTACTAGCAATGCCTATATGACAGATTGCTATATAAGTTAACTACAAGAGTTCAATTCTGTCTAAAAAAAGCATCATTATATACATGCCTTTTTCCCAAGTCTTGGTGATTATAGTGATTATGGTGATCAAGGTGATTAAGGTGATTAAGGTGATTGCAGTCAGTTATATACTAATCAGTTACTACTCTCAGTCCTATAATTATCCGGCCTTTGTATGGCAAGGTCCATAACAGTAGGCAGTGAGAAATATTGCTGGAATTACTTAACTATATTAATTATCTCATGATGCTATAATTTTTCTTTTTTTCTTCATGCTTTTAATTCTGTATAACAAGCTACTATAGTTTCAGCTAATAATACTATAACTGAGCACTATCACAATAGTGAGAATAGCCTGTATTACTAGTAATATCTATATAATAGGTTGCTATATAAATTAACCACAAGAGTTGAATTCTGTCTGAAAGAAGTGTTATTATATATATACTGCCTGTCCTGAGTTCCTGAAGATTGTAGAATAGGATCATAGTCTTAAATTATAAATTTAAATCATAAAATTGAATTGTAGAATTAAATTATAGTGTTGAATTATAAAAATAAATTGTAGATAATTTATCACATAACCTTCTTTCTAGTCTATAACACAACTTATATTTGCTGCAGATTATTAAATTTTTAATTTAATTTATCTCATGCAGGGCAAGTTAAGGGTTGAGTTAAGTTTTGTAAAATAAGTTATCAAGTTTAAATAAAACACAGTAGAAAAAATACAGAAAAAAGTAGTTTTATATAATTTTTTCTTTATATTAGTATATTTTCTCTCTCATGATACATTATTTTGTATATTATTTTGTATATTATATATATTATAGACTAGGAAGGAGGTCACATAATAAATTGTCTATAATTTAATTTTATAATCTAACTTTATAATTTAACTCCATAATTTAACCTCATAATTCAAGCTTATAATTTAAGGCTATAATCTCATTCTATAATTCTCAGAAACCCAGAATGAGCAGCATGTATATAAAGACATTTCTTTCAGACAGATTCTAACTCTTGTGGTCAACTCACACAGCAACCTATTATATAGATGTGCTAGTAACACAGGCTTATTTTTACTATTATATTGCTTACCCCCTTGTTTTCTGTTCTCAAGATAAACCAACAACTCTCTTTGATCTAGTCATCTAGATCTGTTGTTATATTAGCTTCACAGAGTATTCTTTGTTGCTTCACTTGTTACATCAAGTATTTTTCCATGATTGGCTCCTTCTGACAGAGATTCAGCTTGTTTTGATGGCATCTTGATAGTTGAAGTTGACAGAACACATTATGTAGTGAGGAGATATCTTGCTTATGTGTCTTGCTTATAGATTATGTTATAGTCCCAGAAGTCAGCTGACATGCCACAAAATTTCTAAGTTCTAAAGGCTTAGACTCTAAGATATCTATATCTCAGAAGAATCATGGGAATAAACAATATCATCAAGGGTGTCTACAGACTGCCGGAGTGTAAAGTGACAAGGTCACATGGCAATTATGTAATCAAACCCTGACCCGTGGTCGCAAATACAACTATGTATTGACGTGTAAGGGTCCTTCATCACCCTGTTGCACCCAGTGCCACCTGCATTGCCTGAGCACCTAATGTTATTTATATCTAGATGTCTAGTAACAATTACTAGATACAGGCGGTGGTATTAGACATATCTCTTGGCCTATGTGCAATCAAAGGTATTAATATCAGCGTGTGAAATTCAATTTCATGACAATTGGTTTTAGGGTGGCTGGGGTGAATGCACAGACCAACCCAGAAAAATTTGAACACAGAGTCTTGGGATCTTGCATCACAGGACCACTCCCCTGTGTCCTGTCAAGACTGAGGACAGGTCGATTCCTTTCTATCTACTGACGCTTAACGGGCTCGAAATAGTGCACATACATGCTTCGGATATAGACACCTAGGATCTGTTCATAGAAGTTAAAAAAGACCAAAGAGATAGCATAGAAAGGACCATTATCATGACTTCTGCCATTTCCAAGGACAGCGCGGTTTTTATCACGCCTGTCCAGTGGATTTGCCCGAAATAAACATGTAAAGCAAGGCCTTGTCAAATTGACCGGCAGCCTCGACGGTCAAAAGAAAAAGTGCGGGCGTTTCTAGAGATCCCTACGTGAGATGTCTTTTATGGAGTGCATATCTGCAATGGCATTCGCCTCTGTGAAAGTACTGGTCATGTTGGCTCTAGTTTCTATGCTGTATTTTCCATTTCTTTCAGCAATAGCATGCACGGCTAAGGGAAAGAATATCTCCCATGATAAAGGATGGGTGCCATGTGAAATCAAACTAAACAAAGACTGCAAGGCAACGGAAGATAAGGGTTTTATATTAACGATAGCCTCTCCGAGCAGGGAGGCCGGCTGTACCAATTCATCAATTCGTCGCTAGCACGAGACTAGTGACAGCAAATCATCCAACGACAACGCTATTAAGAGAGCGCAGACAGCTGTATACTGCCACTGCAGCATACCAAAACACCTCCGCAAATGATAGCCAGTGGTTGTAGAAAGAAGCCCACGCGCCAATGCGGAGGAGGAAAGGAGGCGGCTCTGTAGAACTTGATACCGTTGAATTCCACCACGGAAATATCATAAATTTCCAATTCTGGATCTGCGAACGCGTCCAAATTCATTGAGGAACCTCGGTAAAGAAAAGCAACATCAACTGTGACTGGAATTAGTAGGAGACGTTGCTTAGCAACAAATATCATTGCCAAAAGTTTGGGTATTTGCTGGGTCCGTAGAGATTGAGTTGCTGATATATTAGTCCTGGGGCATGTACCAAGAATAACTCCTTCTAAAGGTTATCCCGGCGATTAAGTAATTCCTGGGCTGCGATGAGCTCGCCTTGACTTTCCTGCCACTCACGAGTGTTGGAACAGCGTGATTTAACAATATCTTCTAGCTTTCTTGTCGCTAAATTATTTAGTCTTTCGAGAGTTTCTGTTGCTGGGAGCTCATCGTCGCCTTTCCCAGAGCCGTCTGCGGAAGATCTTGTGGGCAACAGGCTACCTAGCAGGCGAGATGAGGCCTAGGACAGAGGATGTTAGTCGGGAAACGGCCATGAAGTTATAGGGAAATATGAATTTGGCAAAGAGGGTGCATACCAATTTCAACCCATAGAAGCCACGCAAGTAATCATCGCACAATTCAACGCTTCTGCAAAATTGTCGTACAGAACTGGCGAGAAGTCTTTGCGACGTCTCCTGAGATTCCGAAGGTGACGAAACAGCAGAGATATACTGTAATTCCCCGAGGCGTGCATGGAGCTTGGAGAACGATTTTAAGTTAGATTGTGATTGCTGTCAAAACATAATGGTGAATAAGGCCAACCTTACATTCCAAGAATTAGGGGCGATCAACAGCGCTTCTTCCAGGCAGAAGATTGCTTGAGAGCTCATCCCTTGGGCTTGATACAGATCCGCAAGTTCACACCAGGCTTCCGCATCCGTCGGGAATGCCTCAAGAAATTCTACCAAGGCAGATATAGCCTCTGCATTCCTGGACATTGACCTTAAAATAGCAACGCGGCGTTTGAGAATGGGCTACCATGGATATTATTAGCATTGACTCCTGCCATTCCGAGCGAGCAACACGAACCACGTTTACCGGGTTCTCTGACAGAATCTTCTCATATTCATGTAGTACATTTTCTAGGGCAGCTGTGTCGCCCGCAATAGCTTCTTGATACATGCCACGCAACCCCATAACTCGTTCATTCGATGGGCCAAAACGTTCTGTTAGTCGATCGAGACAAAGATAAGCTGACTTGTCGTCTCCGGTCCTGAGACAAGCGAAGAGAAGCTGCTCATAGGCTGCCCACTGGTCAGAGTTTTCATGGGCAGATGACAGCAAGGATGGAAAACCAGGCCGTGAAGCGGATCGGCTTAAGAAGGAAGGCGCTTGTTGCGACAGGAGAAGAGCAGCACCAGGATCCGAGGAGCTCAGGGCTTTGTGAGAATCTAGCAGTGTGGGTGCCATTGCAACAGCACAAGTTAGAGTAAATCTGGCACGGGTCAGCAATGTTTATTAAATCTACATTGTGAGACGGCAAACCTGATTTGGTTCGCAGAATCACAGGTCCGCGAGATACAGGGTAATTTGGAAATAGGCGCTGAAAGAAACAATGTGCGATGAGACTCTGCAGATCTTTCCTCCCATTGAAATCAAAGAAATTGTCCACCCTATACTCTAGGTACGGAGGCTGATGCAGGCCGATAAGGACACTGTATGGTGTTAATAAAGGTATCGGGCTGGGAACGTAGCAGTCATTACTAAGTTAAAGGACACAGGCACTACAATCGATGGGATATTATTATTGGTGGAAAGGTCCAAGCGCCCAAACTCAAAGACTCTGTGCACGTGCACTTGGTGCAGTTACTACTAATAGTAAGGTGTCCAGGTGGATAAAATCGACACTAACCGCTGATGGTTGCAACCTTGGCAGACCTCGGAAAGTCCCAAGTGACAAGATAAACTAAAGTGAACCGCCTCCGCTGACATAGCGATAAGATAAACAGACATATTTGTCTACAGTCGCCTGTTTATTATCGCAGTATGTGTGGACTGATCTGAAGGCTGTCAATGTATCTATCTGTTATTTCAGTTAGGCAGACCACGAGCGGCCCCTCCACGAGTATCGGCTTCATATGTTACTGGTCACACATTCAACAAGCTATTGACTATCACTCTGCTGAAGCCGCAACTCCATCGACATATTCACAGTTTGTAATAGGTGATGCCAGATTCATTGAAGAACTGGTGCCGTCCAAGGAAACCACCTAATATCTAATATCCATAACCATGTAGGTGGTCTTTTAACGCTCGATAGCCTCCGCGACGCTGACACTCAATTCGGTTTCCAGGTTTGAGAAGTCACTGTATGACCTCATTAGAGGTCTACGAAACCACAAGGGCAATGAGGCTGAATACATTCAGAACAGCCTTAAAGAATGCAAGGTTGAAATCAAATCGCAAGACATGGGTTCGCCGCTCCCCCGCATACCTTACCCTTTCTCTCCGGCTTTCCGACCAACGGCTGAGACCTAGAAGACAAAAAGGCTACTGCGCTACTGAAGCTCATATACCTCGAGATGTTCGGCTACGACATGTCCTGGGCATCGTTCCATGTGCTTGAAGTTATGTCGTCCGCCAAGTACCTGCAAAAGAGAGTCGGCTATCTTGGGGCAGTACAGAGCTTCCGGCCGGACACCGAAGTGCTGATGTTAGCGACGAATCTTCTGAAAAAGGTTGGTCAGATTGGCAATTGTTCTGCCTCCATTCTGTTGTCACTGACATCTGCGTACCAGGACATTGTCTCTCCTATTGTGCCGAATATCTCTCTGCCACTTATAACCCTCCCACATATTATCACACCTTCACTTGCTCTGTCATTGCTTACAGATATCCTGCCTCGCCTCTCCCATTCGCATCCTGCAATCCGGAAGAAGGCAGTTGTTTGTCTCTACAGACTTGCATTAGTCTACCCTGAAGCACTTAGACTGGCGTGGCCGAAAATTAAAGAACGCTTAATGGATGATCAGGAAGACAGCAGTGTCACCGCTGCTGTTATCAATGTTGTTTGTGAACTTGGCTGGAGAAGGCCGCATGACTTTTTGCCACTTGCACCAAGACTTTTCGAATTACTTGTGGATGGCGGAAACAATTGGATGGCTATAAAGATAATCAAACTTGTTTGTCTCCCCCAAACGTATCACTGTAGTTGGATTTCCTAATCATTCACAGTTTGCTACCCTAACTCCGCTCGAACCGCGCTTGATTCGAAAGCTTCTCCGGCCATTGACAAATATAATCCAGACAACCACGGCTATGTCGCTGCTTTACGAATGTATCAACGGTGTCATCCAAGGAGGTATTTTAGATGGTGCAGAAGGGATCCGGGAGAGAGACGAAATTGCCAGCCTTTGTGTGGGAAAGCTCAGAGGAATGATAGTCATGGAATCAGACCCGAATCGTAAGTTCCCTGGAACTTGTCCTTTCTCAGATTTTAACCAATTGCATTCAGTGAAATATGTTGCGCTTTTGGCATTCAACAGGATAGTTGTTTCGTATCCCGAACTTGTGTCAATGCAGCAAGACGTAATAATGGACTGCTTGGACGATGCAGATATTTCCATTCGACTACAAGCGCTTGAGCTTGCAGTGGGAATGGTGACAAGTGAGACATTACAATTAGTGGTCAATCGCCTTGTGGCACAGCTACAGAATTCTCCAGTGCCGACAAAAGACTCTTACACTGAACCCCCTTCGGTGATGGAACTGAAACCATCGGCTGATATTGAGGGCGATGATCCCGGGGAGAGACTGGAGCCGCGTGAGCGAAAGACGAATCATCTACCTTCCCTACCTAATGACTACAGGAATGAAGTCCTTCATCGAATTCTAGATATCTGCTCGCGCGACAACTACTCAGAGATCATCGATTTCGAGTGGTACGTCGATGTGTTGGTGCAGCTAGTGAGACTCGTTCCGCCTTCTGATGGTATCAATCATTACCATTCTACCCCGGATACCCATCCACAGTTAATGTGCAATTCCAAAGCAGATATTGCTTCACGAATAGGTTCAGAAATTCGCAATGTCGCGGTCCGTGTGAAGAGTGTCCGGTTGGATGCCACCAGGGCAGCAGAATCGCTTATTCTTGTTGACAACAGAGCAACGCTATTTCCCACATCACCTGCTTCGAGTATCGGCGTTTTGGGTCCAAGTGCCTGGGTGGTTGGGGAGTACGCAGATTATCTCGCGTTCCCCGATCGTACACTTAACTCCCTGGTTGACTTGTCTAACCTGTCGTTGCCCGCGCGGACACTGTCACTCTATCTCCAAGCAATTCCTAAGGTTTTCGTATCTCTAACATCCAACACCCAGCATTGGGATGCTTCTCGGCAAAGTCAAACCTCACTGTTACTCGCACGCATCATTAATTTCCTGGAGGCATTGGCGATCCATCCTGACTTGGATGTTCAAGAACGAGCGGTTGAGTTCCTCGAACTTCTGCGGCTCACGGCAGAAGCTATACATTCAGGCACGTCTCGGGCTCAAGGGGTACCTATTCTCCTGTCGTCTGTCATCCCAGGTCTGTTCTCCGGTCTCGAGCTCAATCCCGTTGCCGCTACTGCACAAAAAAAGGTTCCGCTGCCCGAGAAGCTTGATCTAGACCGGGCTCTGAACGATAAGCTCTTTACTGTTCTCCGTGATTCCGAAAAGTTTTCGCCTGAGCTTAGAGATCAACGGGACATCCAGGAGTTCTATTACATGCAAGATGTTGCATCAGTCAGCAAAGAGCATAATGGATTCATGAAAACGGATATGCAACAGACGACATCACATCAAGACCTCTCTGGAAGCTCTCTGGATGACCCCAGCACAATAGCAAAGCGGCGAGCAGAACGCAAGGAGCGTAATAAAGATGACCCATTCTACATTGGAAATGAGGACGAATCGTCCGGCAGATCCACTCCCTTTCACCAAAATCTCAACACATCGAACGGTGGGGACTTAGATATTGACTCCATACCTATCATCGACCTGGCCATCGATGATGGAGGCAAACATTCTGCGAGCTTCCTCACAGAAGGGCAAAGCCGAAAGAAGTCCCGATCTCGACCCGCAAAGGTTGAGATAGCCGCTGATGAGACGATTGGACACGACGAGCAGCCTGCAGATGCTACACGAGCTGAAGGTACTGAAGAGACGAATAAGGCAAAACGATCCCTGCTGCAAGTGGACTCGAGCGGCCTCGGGCAGCTTTCACTTGAAGAAGACGATCGGTTTTGGTCTAATGTTTCTGAGAACATGACAAAAAATGATGAAGAGGAGGCTGAAATGGCCAGGGCAATGCAGGAAGTAGAAAGGCTCCGACTGGAAATGCAAAGAGCATCAGAACGAATCCGTGCTCATGGCGTGCCCACAGAAGGAACGCTCGTGAAAAAGAAGAAGAAGAAGAAGAAGAAGTCAGTCACTGAGAGCTCTCAGTATGCTGGTGGCCGGTCACACAATAAATGTGACAGGGCATCCGCGGCTGGCAGCCCTAAGTTAAATGGGGAGGCCAGCATCATTGCTCGGGCAGAGAAGAGAAAGAAGAAATCATTAAAGACAGGAACGGAATGACATGGGCACGGGTTCCAGAGGAGCTTTTTGACTCTGTGAAACCATTGTCCTGTTCAACAACCGAAATGGAATAGCAATTGGTATAGGATCTGCTCCGCCCGTATAATGTAATATACAATAAATTAACCTATTCCATGCTTCGATGCTTGTATTTTGATTACATTCTTCCCCCAGTCTGACCCATATGCCACTGCCTGGTCTTCTTGGAGGGTCCTAATAAGGACCTTGCAGTATATCTCAGCAGCAAGGCGGACAGTCGAGAGAGAACTAATAGAGCCCGTAGTTAGGAAAAAGCTCCTGATTCCCTCCCTTGCTCAGACAGCTTCAAACCAGGCATTACAGGCGCCTTGCTAGCTACTTCACAGCTGAAATGCTCCAAAGGTCGACACAGACAGTACATTAAATAATCCCAGCTATTGATTGTGCTCACCTTTCCTGCATCTTTGAATCTTGGTGGCAACTCCTGAGACAACTGAAAACGGGTACTTATTTCTACCCTGTCCAGCGACTGAATAATGCTGCAATGACCGACCAGATTTCAGGTACAATCCTCAGGAATTCAAATACAAGCCCTCCGCATATCACAAATGCGAGAACCACTGGTGAGCTTTCTTAGCACAGTCCGAATGTTTATAGTTCTTCCTTTGGTACGTACCCACCCATCCGGTGGACACCGGAGACTTCAACCTCTGTTTCTGTTTGACAGCACTTTCTGGTCTTCCGCGTTTCGCAGCCTCGTGTCTCGCGTACTTCTCATTTGCCCTCCGCTGTTGAGGAGTTTGGGCCTGTAGAAGAGAGAATTAGTCTCCAGCACTGTATGTTCCAAGGTATCGAGCAAGTGACATACCATGATTGCCAGGTCCCGTCCAGTTGGAGCGAAAAGATCAAGTGCACTTCGCTTAGTGTGATATTAAAATCCGACTGTGTGTCTTGCCTACTGCGGCTTCTTTGGCTATCAAGATTGTGGAGGGGGGAATAGGAGGCCACGTTGTGGATATAAGGCGAGCCGGCAGCTTTGCACCTGTGGACACCTTGCGTATTGTTGACTTAGGCAGTTATTGGGAGGGAGGTGACAAGCTGTAAGCAGTTTTATTATTGGGTTGATAATGATTCAAAGTATGTAATTGTTCATCTCTATATTCTTTTGTAATTAACTTGAGAGTTGGGCTACCTGCTGCAATATGTCGGTATTGCTGCAGTATCCCCTTGCTGCCCAAATTGAGACCTCCTGTAGATCAAATCATGTGACTGTGCCCTTGGCGCTCCAGTAGAGACAGTATCCAAAGTTTCATAATTTAGTTTTAGAACAGAGTTACATATGGCAAATACTGATTGGAATTTTCAATTGGACTGAGCTGGCCAGAAGGCTTTTAAAGCCTAATTTTGTTATTTACAGCTGTTAGATACGAGTCTGCAGTATTTATCAGAATAACAAGATTTTGTGACAGCACAAGTATTTAGAATCTTAGTCTCATCTTATTATACAGAATTCTTTTATATTAGATAATTTAAATAGTATAACGTAATATATAAGCAACAGCCACATATAACCAAGCACTACAACTGTGACGGCGCGGCACACCTAGGCGGTAAGGTAGGCGGTGTTGAGCATCCCTTTGTCTCTGGGATACTGCCGGTCCTACTCGCCTACATATATCACACAAAGCCCTGCAGATTCTTTCCTCTCCCCTCATGCTCTCGATTCTGTATGACTAGCTACCATAGTTCTAGCTGATAATACTATGACTGAGCGCCGTCACAACAACATCTACTAGATGATGTCTTTATCATTAATTTCAACTACTAATTTGAATTGAAATATCTAATATCAACTAGATCTCAAATATCTAAGGTTAAAGCATTATCTAATAGTATGTCTTAGTATTCCATATCTACTATATTTTGATGGTGCCTGCTTTGCTGACTATAGATCCGACTGCTTAACCATCTCTTTATACATTTAATCAGCTTGCTGTGCACATTGCAGTCTCTTTGAAGTTGTTAAAATGCTCTCAATAGCTATATAAGATCTAGATATATTTTTTGATGTTAATTATCAATTTATAGCTTTTCTATTTTCTTGTATAAGAAAAACAATATTATATATTATAAGCTGATAGTTTTTAACTAGTTAATTAAAAGCTTACTTTATTGAACTTGATGAACTTTGTAAATAATGCTTTAAAACACACTTAAGAGCTTAAATCTAAAGCCTCAACTTCTTAATATTATAAGTTTCAGGGATTTAAGATACTGATTGAATGCTGTAAAATATAGAAGATGATATAAATATATTTATCTGAATATAAAGTTGAAGATAAAAAATTGAGTGATCAAGGATCTAACTATTATAAAAATAACTAAAAAGACAATCTGAAGTACTGGAAGAATTTTAGAATTATTACTTAAATAAAATGTGAAAACATGTGCAAGAATAATAATAAAGAGCTCAAGCAAAATAAACAAATAAAAAAAGATATAACAGAAAAAGTAAAGAAAAGAGTTATAATCAAGAAAAGAGCTGCAGCTGAGAATTCTCTAAGTATCTAAAAAAGAAAAGTAAATATAAAAGACTGGGTACTTAAGAAGAAGAGCTTAAAAAATAAGCTGCTCAGAATAAAAATTTGTCTATTAGTACTAATATTTTAGAAAGACTGAAAAGATTATCACAAAAGCAAGAACCTGCATAATGACAATACAAAACCTCTTTCAGACAGTCAGTTTTATAACTGTCTGACAGCTCAGAGTATAAAGGAATAGAAGATAGAGCTATCTAAATCTGAGTTAAAAACAATAAATAAAAACCTTACTAAAAAAAGAAATTTCTTAGAAGAATAAATCTTATAGCTGCACTTTTTTTAAAAGTAAACTGCTGGAAAGAATCCTGCAAGATATAAAAAAGCATATAAATAACTGCTAAAGATGCTGAGATTGAACTTTCCAGAAATATCTAATATATAGATAACAAAACCTCAAATTGCTGAAGATATTGAATGAGTATTAAGAACCTGAGAAACCTAGTTTTGCAATAAAAAACAAAATATATGCTAAATTATAATTACAATTATTATCAGAAGTTCTCAGGAAGATACTACTGAGAAAAGAGTTGGCAAGTGTGCTATAATAACTAATGCAATCTCTATAATAGAGAGAAAAGCTATTATGAGTAATATTCTTAGTTGCCTTACATTGTCAGAGCTAGAGAATTTGAATACTCAATGAATAATCTAATATATAACTGTTTAAAAAAGAAATCAGAACACCTAAGTTATTATAAGATTAAATCTGAGAAATGTCAGGAGAAAGAATAAATACTTTTAATGTCTTGATTAAAAATCAATAAAAGAAGAATAAGTTTAAGGCAGAGAATATCTAAATAGATATTTTAACTAATACTAGAACTCAGTTATATTAGTAGTTATCAAGAACAAAATGTCAATCTGTATCTAAAAATAGATTGAGGGAAAGCCAGCCAGGATCATAATTAATTTAGAAGCATCTGAAAATTTCATTAGCCAGGACTACATCAAGGAATTTAATGTTATAGCCGGAGTTGGCATAAAGAAGGGGTATAACATACAGAGGTCACGTGACAATGGATTAAATCTGCCATTTTGATCCATCAAGGTCTATAATCCAACACCTAGAATAATCCAAGATCCAGAATGATTCAAACAGCCTATTGATCTAGGCAGACAAGCATGTATATAATGACGCTCTTTTCAGACAGATTCCGACCCCTGTGGTCGACTCATATAGCAACCTGTCATATAGACATTGCTAGTAACACAGGCTTATTCTCACAATTATATTGCTCACCCCCTTGTTTCTTGTCTTCAAGATAAACCAACAGCCCTTTTAGGTCTAGTTTATTTAAGCCTGTTATTATATTTAAGTTAGAAACCTGAAAAGTTGGATTAAATGTTCAGATCAAAGAGCTGAAAGAGAAATAATATACCAAGAACTGAAGCTCAGAACTAAGGAAAGTATATTAAGATCTGAAAGTTATACTTCTGATGTTTGAAGTAATATCTTTAGAAAAGCAGTATAATACAGTACTGAGAATGCCATAACTAAGAGAATAAAATTCTCAGATTAACTGAAAAACTAAAAAAGTGATGACTGATGGATAATTAGTTAATTATAACATCTGTTTAACAGGAGTTGAGGGCAAGCTTCACAAGTATGTTAAAAAATTAGAGATAATCCTTAGTAGACACATCAATACCTTCAAGAAGAGAATGATCAAGAAGAAGCAAAAGAGATAAAAAAAATAATATCTGTCTTAAAAACTAAGAAAGACAAGATTAAAGCATTGTGCTCTAAAATTGTGAAATAACAAAAAAATAGCAGAAGAAACAAGAGAAATAACAAAATCAATTAAAGATAATAAGATATCAAAAATTAAGAGAAAAACCCAGAAAGATAAAGTTCACAAAGTTCTTATTAAATTGCCTAAAAATAGTTTGAGTTTCTCAAGCTATTTGTTAAAAAAGATTACTGATTATTGTAGCATAAAAAAAGAATACAAAGCCCAATATTATTAAAAAGAGAATACAAATTACTGCAGATAAAATAATAACAAATATTATAAAATGAGCTGAAGACAATAAAAAGTTTATTAAAAAGTTGAGACAGAATATATCTGAGAATTAAAGTTACTGATATTATTGCAAGTAATGTTTGTCTCAAAAAAGAATAAAACATCTAGAATAATGATTGATTATAAATAGCCGAATAATGCAACAAAAGACAATATAAATAAAGCATTATATCAGAAACAGAAAAGAAATCTTTTGCAAGCAAAGATTATAACTATATTTAATATCAAGTAGATATAGTACAACTTATAAATAAAGCCAGAAGACATCTGAAAAACTGTGTTCTTGACAGATCTAGAGTTATATAAATGGGTTGTTGTGCCTATGAGATTGAAGAAATTACTGGCAAAATTTGCGAAATATATAACATATGAGAGAAAATATTAATGACTTTATTGCTGTCTACTTTGATAATATCACTGTCTTTTTGAAAGATGTTATTAAACACAATAAACACATCTGAAAGACAATAAGAAAGCTTATGAAAGCCAGAATTACTTTAAACATCAAGAAATATGAGTTCAATACAATAAGAGTTAACTATCTTAAAACAGTCTTATTAAAAGAACTGGAGATTTCTAAGAAAAAGATAAATTTGATACTAAATTGGCTAGTGCTAACAGACCTGAAACAAGTTTAAGAATTTCTAGAAGCAACTGAATACTGTCAATAATTTATCAAAGAATATGCTGAGATTGCAAAACCCCTGATAAAACTAATAAAGAAAGAAGAATCTTTTGAGTAAAAAAGAACAATAACAAGCATTTAATCAGTTAAAAAACAATTCAAAAAGCATTAATTCTGATGCTATTTGACTTAGAAAAACCAATAATGGTTTAAACAAATGTATTCAAGTTTGCTATTGGATTTGTCTTGAAACAATCAGATAATTAAGAGAAATTAAGACCTATGATGTTTTACTCTCAACAATTAACTAGACTATCAAAAAACTATAATATTTATAACTGAGAATTACTGATAATTATAACTGCATTCAACAAATGAAGGCATTATCTTCAAGAGGCCAAGCATAAAGTATTTATAAAAAGTGATTATCATAATCTAAAATACTTTACAACAAAAAGACTGGTTGGATAACAGATTTGATGGGCAGAAGAATTATCAAGATTCAACTTTCAGATTAAATATATAAGAGAAAAAATACTATTGCTAATGCTTTAACCCAATAATCAGACTACAAAGTTGAGATTGAGTCATCGGAAACAAATATCTTGAAAGAGACTAAAGAAGAACTCTAATACAACTATTAAAACAATATTGATAGCAACCATCTTTGTGACTACTCAGCTTTTCAGCTAAGAATATTCTTATATATATATTTTAAGTTAATCCGAAAACTCAAAGGCTTAATTAAATATATCAATATAATATAGTTGGACATCAAGCAAGCCTGGACACTAAGTGAGCTACATTTGCATTACATCACCAATATATTAGAAAACTAGATATCTAACAGCACTAAATTCTAGTATGATTAATTACATTGCAGTTACTGTATCACAGTGATGCCCTTTTTTAGACTCTAGGTTTTGCTGCTCAACCAACCTCTATGCATATTTTTGGGCCTTCAGCATTTATTAGAATATCTTTAGTAGCAATATAGAATCTGATTATCTCTCACTTTCTTTTCTAATATTGATTAGCTATATAGAGCTTCTAAATCTGCTGCTGAAGCATAATTATATTGTCATCATATTCTTTTGCTAGTTGATTGATTGCTTGATTTAATGAGCTCTAAGAAGCAGTTAACTAGATATTTGATTAGCCATATCTGATACTGCAGATCCTAAGTATGATGTTTTTATAGTTTAGCTAGCTGAGCCATAAGAAGTTAATAATTAAATATTAAGATTAATAGTATCCTATCTGACTGATAAAATACTAAATCAGTAATAACAAATCTATTTTATATATTAAATACTAGTGCCTGCATATATATATATATATATATAATATAGCTAAAAAGTCTAGCTTATTAATATGATTGATGCCAAGCTGTATAATAGTTTGGATCTGCTGGCCATATATCTGTTTTAATAATGCAAAGCAGCTAACATCAAGTGATTAAAGCCAATATAATAAATATAACAGTATATAAAAAATATTTAATACTTTTTATAGAAATAATCAAACTGCAGTTGCATAACTATTATAGCCATCTAGAATGATATTTCAACTATATATGCTGCTGTATATCTATTAAACATCTTTTTAATTAGAGTATGTCTAGCTTATTATTATCCATCTATTTTCACCCACATAATCAATCACTCAATTATGTGATATATCTTGATATTATATAGTTTGATGAATCTTATTAGCAAAAATAATTATTAGAAATAGGGCTCAGCTAGTTGCATTGATTGTCTTAATTATTATTTAGTATTAATTGTTTGGCTGCAGAGCTTTAATGTAACTAGTAATATAAGAATCAGTAACAATCTTTGCTATAGATATAACATCCATTTAAAGTCAGTTTTATTAAGTTATAGATATCCTGTTTTGGAATATCATATTTTTATATAGTATTATAAATAAGCTGAAATTATTCTTTAATAATTTTTGGATCTTTGCATTGAGCTTATTGATAATAATATTTACAATTAATTATATTTAAACTGGTTCTTTATAATATTTAATAAATCTTATGTTTTACTGACTGTTAAAAATGCTTCTTTTCAATTAGATAATATTAAATTGGTCATATTGTATACAGTAGCTTAATATAATAATAAACTATTAATCAATATTTAATATCTATTTTTTGAGTGAAGATTTTTTAGTAGTAGTAAGCTTTTAGTTATTTGACACTATATTATATATACAGTATATACATAAATGCAGTGTTTCAGTGTTGAAAGTAGCATATTATATACAGCTATAGCCGCTTTTTTATACTTGATATTTGATCATTTTTAATAGCTTTAATTGCAAGCAAGATATAGTCTTTTTTATAAACTGCAGAATCTGCTGTTTTAGATGGCATCTTGATGATAGATTGAAGTATTAAGTGTAGTTGAGATGAATAAATGGTTCTGCAGCTCACTCAGTGTCTGGGCTTGCTTGGTATCCAACCATGTTAATAATATATTAGTAATAGAAATAAGAAGCAGATAACGTAATCCACCACCGAGCCGTGTTCCCCACCGAGCCGTGCGCCCAACGCGACCGCGTCAAATATATGAAATTTGAACCCATTTTATTCAACCAAAACTGCTTTATATACAAAAGAAATTAGGAGAAATTGCAGCTAGGGCATTTATTTATCTTATGCCCTATAATATTGCACCCACTGCACCTTGGTGGTGCTCGCGTACGTGGTGGAGAGGCTTGAGCAGCTATCTCCGGGGTAGGTGCAGTAGGAGCTTCAGGAGCCTGATTTCTAGCTTCCATAAGATCTCTTGCTTCCTGGACCAAAAGGCTTCCTTCATGAGCTATCTTCTTATTAGATCGCCGGCGCTTTTGCTTCTGTCTCTCATTTGCGGCACGTAGATCCTGGTTTTCCTTTGCAAGGATGACTGCGCTATTCATAGCAATTTGACATCCCTTGATAAGCTGATTTAAAGCTGCATCTGTTGGGCTTGGAGGACTCTGTGTATGTTGCTTTAGGAAAGTCTTGATTGCAGTTGCCTGAAGCTCCAATTCAGCAAGATTATGAGGTGTTTCTGGTACCCAGGGGGCCTGAGTATTGCCTGATTGGCTGCCAGGTGGTGTAGGAGTCTTGAGCTGGATATGGAGCTTTGTAAGGACCTGATCAGGATTAAAAGGGACTAATCCAGTTGCTGCAAAGCCATTGATAAGATTCTCTGGCTTGTATGTCTCTGCACGAGCATGTGGATAGGCTGCAAGGAAATCAAGCTTGTCAATGTGGTTGATACCAAGGCGCATCTTATCCTCAACTATACGGCCATATGCTTGCTTTAAAACAGCAAAACAGCCGACATCCAATGGCTGCAGAAGATGTGAAGAATGTGGTGGCATGCAGATCGGGATAATACCATTCTCCATGCAGATTTGATCAAACTGTGGAGTCAGATGGCTTCCATGGCCATCCATGATCAACATCCAATATCTCCCCTTTGTACGCGCAGTTGTGGATGGAATAAAGATTTTTTGAAGCCATGAGATTCCAATTGCATCAGTGGTCCATCCATTAGGACTTCTCTCAATCATCCAATCAGGTGGTAGGCTTGATTCCTGAAACCAAGCCTCTTTAAGATATGCTGCTTTAAAAATGATACAAGATGGTAAAGCCCATCCTGTAGCATTAATAGTTTCAATTGCAGTCACCCATTCACAATTTCCAGGCTGCAAAAGAGATGGACGACCATATATCTCAGCCCTAGTTACTACCTTAGTAGTAGCTATCAGGCCCATTGCAAAGCCAGTCTCATCAAAGTTGTAGATATCTTCCTGCAGGATGCCCTTCTCCATAATGGTATGCTGTACAAGATCAAACCATTCCTGAATAATCTTTGGATCCTCACATTTAGCTCGCTGATAGTTATATCTTCATGCAAATTGGGTTTTAAGCTCATCCCGGTGCTTAATAAACTTGTAAACCCAATTCTTTCCGATCTGCTGCGGAGGTGCCTTTGGATCATGTTGAGCGATAAGAATATTGGCCATATCTTATACAGCTGCTGGCCGGGGAGGTGCTCCACACTTGTCCATAGATAATATCCATTGTACAATTGAATCCTCCTCAGTAATTGAAAGCTTATGCCCATTGGCATGACTTTCATGTCGATTCTTGCTGCCATTGATTCTGTCGCGTAGTGTTGACTGTGGAACATTGAAAATGCATGCTGCTTCAGCAGGACCACTGACTTGATCCTTTTGAATGGCTGATATAGCCAATAAGATCCTCCCTTCTTGTTCAATCAAATCTTTCGACTTTTTATGCTGTTCTGGTGGCATGGTGGCGGTTTGAATGGCATCAAATGATGAATCTTGACGCGGTCGCGTTGGGCGCACGGCTCGGTGGGGAACACGGCTCGGTGGTGGATTACGTTATTAATGTAATCTACCACCAAGTCACTCACCTCATCAACCTGCCTACTGCTCTGCATCTGCAACTCCTATATAGAAATTGAAGCTTTATTAATTAAGGCATTAAGTCCTACTATGCTAATAGTATTATAATCACTACATCTTGAAAGGGTGTGCATATGAGATGGGGAAGTTGCCTTTCTGATTGAAGTGCTTATAGCCTCTGATATCTGGTTTTGATTTATAAGTTGATTTTATATAATATTCTGAGCTTTCTGAACTGAAAGATCTTCTGTATAGGTTAGCTAATTATATTATTTATGCTTTCTGTCTTTACTTCTTATTTATAGCATATAAATCATGATTTTTCTTTACGAGAAGCACAGTATTATTTATAGTTAATTGACCGCGCTTAAAAGCTGATTTAATGCTATATTGTAAAGTTAAAAGGACTCTAGGTATATTATGTTAATAAGATCTTAATTGCAGTTGCTTAGTGCTGTAATTTAATGATATTATAAGATATTGCCAGTATTTACTTAGTTTGCAGATCTCTAAAATAGCTTTCAGATAGTATAAAGTTTTAAACTATATATTAAACTTAAAAAAATCTGTTCTAGATTAAATGATACTAGTCCAGTTGCTGCAAAGTCATTTTTGATATTTTCTAATTTAAACAATTTTAAATAAGCTTTTGAATATACTGCAAGAAAATTCAGCTTGTTAATATAATTGATTTGAGCTATATGCTATTCTTTATTAAGCAGTTAGGTACATGTTTTAGAATTGCAAAACAGTCAATATTAAAAGATTGAAGAAGATAAGAATAATAGCATACAAATTGATATAATATTGTTCTGAATACAGATCTGATCAAATTAAGAAGTTGGATGACTTTTATTGAAATTAATATTCAATATTTCTCTTTTGTACAAGTATTTATATAAGAGATAAAAAGATTTTGAAGCTATAAGATCTCAATATTATTGATGATCTATTGAATACACTAGAACTTATCTCAATTCTTTAATTATATACTAAGATATCAGTCTTGTATCAGATCTATAGATAAATCTTTGCTTTAAATATAATAATATTTATAACGACAGCTTATTCAATTAAATTGACTAATTCAATAATTAAGACTTATTTCTGATTCCCACATGTATAAAAAATAAGATAATTGATATTTTCTGCTCTAATAACTATTTTTATAGGAGTGATTAAATTTATTGCAAGCCTGTCTCATCAAAATTATAGATATTCTTATTAAGAATGTTATATTGTTGAATAATGCATTGTATGAACTCAAATAACTTATAATATTTAAATTCTTATATTTCTCTGTGAAAACACTTAACTGATATAAAATCAGTTTAGTAACTCCAAACCCACTGTAGATATTAAATATAAATAAAGCTTTTTTCTTGTAAGATTTGTATCCCCTGAACCCACCCCCCCAAACAGTGTTAACACTATATCAAAACTCTTATATTTGATGTTCTTAAAGCTATATACAGCACCACTCAATAAGCTTGCTATGTATATAGTAGGAACTGCATTTCTGTCTCTAATACTGGTTCTGACTGCTTTTTAATTTCTGAATCTGTAAAGTCTTTGCTTTCTCTATAATTTTTTAATCTGCATGACATCTGCAAAGTACATGTTTAGTTCATAATAATCTTCTTTAATTTCTAAATCTGAAAGGTCTGTAGTCGAGAATTATATTTTAAATAATTATTTTTTGAAGTGTTTATTATGCAGTAAACTAGTTTATAGCCTTCTTTACATTTTTTAAATATTATATAAAATAATACTTTTTGATTAAGGCTGCATAATATAAAATCTTCTAGATTTAATATTAATATTGATTTTTTATACTTTTAAGAAAGTGCACAAGTCAAGCAGCTGAAGTAGATAAGATATTATTTATAAAGTAATTGTATAAAAAATCAATACTTATATAATTGTTATATTAAGAAGAATTCAACAGCTTTCAGATTCTGGCTTTGTTTTTAAGAGAAAATATATATAAAGTTAGTATACTATATATAATATTTATTAAAATTTAGCTATTTTAGGCGTTGTAAAATATCAACCTGAGAGATGTTTTCTATATTAAATTATAAATTTTGTTGATTCTTTTTCTTAAGGATGATCAGCAGATAAATCTTAGCCTCATAGTCTTAATTAAAAATCACTTACTTGCAATACTCTAATGTTCAAAAATAAATATATCCTTTTTTAGCTTTAATAAGAATCTAGAAATTTGTACAGATATTTTAATTAATCTTATTCTTATCTATATTTTAAATATAGAATTCTGAGCATAATATTGTATTGCATTTAAATTGTCTTAAATTAAGAGTAGAAGTCATATAATTTTTATATATTCTTTTGATATCAATTCTTTATCTGATACAAGAAGCAATTTATGAATGTTAAATTTTATACTCATATTTTTTTTCTAAAGAAGTAGTATCTTTATTTATCTAAAGAATTCAAGCCATTATCTTTTATACTTTTACATAAGTAGATGAAAATCCTTGAGAATCCTATTTATTTATTTAATAACAAACTTTTTTATGCAAGAGTCAAATGCTGCTGTGGTTTTAAACTAATATTTTGATTTATTAAGCCAGTTCTTTAATTATAAAAAGTAGTTAAAAAACATGCTATATATTGTTGCAGCAGCTTGCAGAGAATTAATTTCATAAATTGATAAGTGCTAATTATATAAATTTTCACAGAAAACTATATCGATGATGAGATGATTGAGAAAACATATGAAATTTGAGATAGATGAGGTCTTGACAGTGTTCTGTTTGGGGGGTGCAGATCTTATATTATTAGTATGCAATCAAAAAGTCCTATTTATCAATATGATTGATGCCTAGTCATATCTTAGATTCAACTCTGACTATACTTTTCTTTAAAGATAAAAAGCAGCCAACATAAGTAATTGAAAAAGTTATTATAAGAGAAATGCAATAGCGTGCATAATAAAATTATCATATTTTAAGATCTAATCAAATTCAGATATAATACAACTTCTATAATCATTAAAGATCAAATATTGATGCTTGCCAATTGTATAGACATAAATATACTTATAAAATATTTATTTAAAGCAAGTTAATTATTTGTTCAGTTATTTTTACTGATATCTGAATATTATCTGATAATATATCCTTATAAAACTTGATGCATCTTTCCTGTAAATATAAACATAAAAAATAAGGCTTATTTAAATAAGTCGATTGATTTAATCACAATTATTTATTTATAATTTTCTGATTGTATATAAATCTAGTATAGCTAATGTAATCTATAAGCGAGCTGGCCACCTACCCCCTGCCAAATATATTCAATAACTAATTATGTAACAGCAACCCCAACAATTAAAGCTATATACAGTAGAAATCAATTGCTTAGCAACTAGGACATTATTAATAACTCTGGTATGACCTAATATATCACATGTGCTGCACTGGGTGTGGTGCCCATTTTACTGTATATCTGACTGCTCAATCATCTTTTTGTACACTTGATCAGCTTTCTGTACATGTTGCAGTCTCTCTGTAGCTGTTAAAATGTCTTCAGTAGTTATATAGAATCTAGATACATTTCTCTTTCTTTTTTAATATTAATTAATAGCTTATAGCTCTCTATTTTTCTGTGAAAGAAGAACAGCATTATATTATAATCTGATAGCCCTTAACTAACTAGTTGATTAAGAGCTTGATTTGCTGGACTTGATAAGCTTTATAAATAATATTTTAATAGATATTTAAAAATTCTAGTCTGAAGCTCTATTTTTTTAATATTATAAAGTGTCTCAGAAATTTAGAATGCTGATTGATTGCTATAAGATATAGATGATGTAAATATCTTTATCTAAATATAAAGTTATAAAAGTACTTGGTCTGACTGATATAAAATCAATCTAATAGCAGCAAATCCACTGCAGATATTAGATATAGATGGAGCTTCTGCTTATATAGATTAATATACAATAAGAAAGTTTTGCTTATCAATATAATTAATATTAAGATGCATGCTTTTCTTAATTAACTCTCTATATCTTTTTAAAAATGAAAAGCAGCCAATATCAAATGATTGAAGAAGATGAGAGAAATGCAATAATATATATAATAAAATAATTATATTCTGGATGCAGAACTGATCAAATTTAGGTGTGATATAACTTTTATAATCATTAAAGATTAGTAATCAATATTTATTAATTATACAGATATAGATATAAAATCTCTTTCATCTCAAATAAGTTAAGCTGATCATTTATTTAGTTATTCTGACATCAATTGCTCGGTCAGATGATATATCTCTATATTATAAAGCTTGATGCATCTTTCTGTAAATATCATTATGAGAGATAAGGAATTAAATAAATTAATTTAATTATAATCATTATTTGCAATTTTCTGACTGTATAAATCTAATATACCTAGCTGATTAATCTAAGTTAGTAATAACTTTAGTAATTGATATCACACTTATTTGAAGGCCAGTCTTATTAAAGTTATATCTTAACCAATTACATTATATTGTTGAATAACGTCTCACATATATTAAAATCATTTATAGATGATGTTTGGTTCTTCACATTGAGCCCATTAATAATTATATTTGTAATTATATTTTGATTGAAGCTCCTTGTAACGATAAAATTTTAGACCCAGTATTTTTCAATAGTGAATAAAGTAGTTGATGTTGATTTTGACTGCTCAGCTAATAATAGATTTGCTACTTGCTATACAGTAGTAGCCTGCAATGATAGACCATATTGATTTATATATAATATTCATTTTATAAGGGCAGATTCTTTGATAGAGATGAGCTTTTAATTATTTGGTATTAAATTAGCATATGCAGGACAACCTTAAAGACAGATAGTTAAAGTTAATCTTAAGATATTATAGGTGTGAGTAGCAGTTCTAATATTGGATCCAGAATTAGCTATTCTGAAAAGCTGTAAATGCAAGAAGAATTCTGCCTTCTTTAATGATATTTTGATCATCTTGTGATGTTGACATTTTGATTTAAAATTGGTTGAACACATTGCATATTGGGGTAGGTAGCCAGCTTGCTTATGTGGCCAGCTCACTTATAGATTACATTAGCTGATTAATCTGAATTAATAATAACCTTAATAGTTGATATCATATTTAAAGGCCTGTCTCATTAAAGTTGTAAATATCTTAATTAATCACATTATATTGTTGAAAATATCTTGCATATATTGAAATCATTTATAGATAATCTTTAAATTCTTACATTAAGCTTATTAATAATTATACTCATAATTATATTTAGATTTTAGCTCATCATCTCAGCTGATAAAATTGTGAATCTAACATCTATTAATAATAGATAGATTGAATAATTCAATTTGCATATTAAGCTAATAATGGATTAGTTATTTGCTAAACTATATCAGCTTTGAATACTAGTTCCTCTTTAATAAAAAGTTAGTTTTTAACTATTAAATTAATGCATGCATGTAGTATAACTGTAAAGATGATAAGCAACAATTAAAATATAAGACATCATACATATTTGCAGCAGCTTGAATACTTGAAAATTAATCATTTTTTAAAAAGCTTGAATGATTAAAAGAATTCTTGGAGTATCAAATTAAAGGAATCTCAGTTATTTAAGATAATGATCTTAATACTCTATAGGCCTTGTCAGATCTATAAGTAAATATTTTATTTTTATTATCTTTAAGAAAAACTAAGTGCTTCAGAGAATAGGCTCTTAATTGCATTCCAATGTTGACATCTTGATTTGAATCCATTGAATATATTATAGGTTAGGGATTGTGTGGTGCTCAGTTATATGTGGCTCTCACTTATCAGAAACTACATGCTGCTTCTCTAATTTATAATATATTTTGTATTAAATTTCTGAATAAATTTTAATGCTTTATTCTGACATGCGATATCGCTGACTCGATCTCCTCCTCGGTGATGTGCTTGCAGCACCTCGAGAACCCGATCCTGAGCATCATCGCGTCGTACTCCGCGGTGGCGGACGTCGTCGCGCAGTGCCCCGTGTTGCAGGTGACGAACGCGGGCTCCACCTTCTCCATGTCCGGGCGGATGATCGACCACCCGATGATGTGCTCGAACCGCTTCTGCCTTCCGCTTCTTCTAGATGTTCGTGATCTTGCTCGTGGCACGTTCACGATCATGTCCATGCCGATGTAGACGGTCGTCTGGCTGCTGCTGAACGTGATCACCACGTGCTGATGTGCAGGTTGACATCAAGAGACCGTCATCGTAAGCTTGCCCTCGCGACAACTCTTAGTTGGGGCAGCAACAGGAGCGCGAGGACGTGCCCGGCCACGATCACGATCACGATGAGCGGCTACGACGAGATCGAGAGGGCGATCGGCGACATCGACATCAACGCCGACGACGACCCGAGCAGGTACGAGGGGGTGAACGAGCTCACGGGCACCAACATGATCGCGATCCTGCAGAGGCGCATCGAGCTGCTCACGAACGAGAACATGCAGCTGAGCAAGAGGCTGGACTCGATCGAGGCCATGACCAGGGCGATGTACGCGGAGTTCATGAAGACCAGCGAGAGGAGCAGGATCGACTTCCCGACCGAGAACACGCTCAGGGAGAAGTACGCGAAGCCGATCACGAGCCTGGAGAGCACCCCGAGCACGAAGAACGACTCCAGCTCGTTCGTGGACATCGAGACGGGGAGGGGCGCGACGGAGTACGAGAGCTCGTCGATGACCAGGCCGAGCAGGAGGTTCAGCAAGACGAGCGTGAGCGGAAGCACATCGGGAAGAAGTCCGTCCCCTAGTCCGCGTCATGCCCCCGTGGTGAACCCGTTCTCGATCTACACCGCGGCCTCGGGGACGAGCGGGTCCCTGTTCAGGAGCAACTCGGCGGTCGCGCCGCAGGGCTACGTCCACAAGGCGAGCGTCTGGGGGACCGCGTTGGCCTCCATGCTCACGGGCGCGATGAGGTACTACATGACGAGGAGGAACGCGCACATGCTCGTGGTCGACGAGGCGAGGATGGCCAAGATCTACACCGACCTCGCGAGCATCCTCTACGAGACGATGATGAACAAGGAGCTGCCCCCGGTCTCGAGCGCCCTGACGAGGAGGTTGTCGATGTCGATGGCGAGGACGAGCAAGACCGACGTGCCGATCTCGGAGGCGGACACGTGGGCGAAGATGGAGGCGACCCAGGAGGGGAGGGACATCATGGCCATCCTCAAGGTCATGATCGTGAGCGCGAAGATGGTCCCGGAGGCGATGGTGCACCCGGTGTCGCAGCTGATCCCGTACATCCTCATGCCCCCGGTGCAGATGCGCGGAGATGAAGCGGTTTTTGCCATCGACCCGCAGGTGAGCGTCGACCCGACCCCGAGCGTGTGGGAGTCCTGGTGCTCCATCCTGAAGAGGGAGGCGCTCATCAAGTACGTCAAGTACAGGATCAGCCAGATGACCCCGATCGAGACGATCACCAGGATGTCGAGCGAGATGAAGAGGCACGAGCTGACCGAGAAGAAGAACTGGGACAAGCTCGTGAGGCTCAGCCCGACCACGGCCCTCGACGTGACATCTGCTCCTTCATGATCGGGTCCAAGCCGATGCTCGAGACGTTCAGCATCTCCATCCTCCTGGGCGTGTACGTGCTCATGACGAAGTCGTAAAACGAGTCGTTGACCACGTCCAGCTCCTCGAACACGTGCGGCTCCGGGTTCATCTTCATCTTCGCGATCGGGTCGGGCGTCACCTGCTCCCTGGGGTACATGTACGTGTCGATGGGCAGGCTCATCCCCGTCGTCGAGCAGTAGTCGATGCAGTTCCTCGAGCCCACGAGCCAGCCGACGTCCACGCCCGTGAGCGACATCTTGATCCTGTCCATGATCGACCACAGGTGCACGAACGTGTTGGGGTTGGCGCCCGGCCACCTGATCGTGGAGTGGTTGATGCCGTAGTCGTTGGTCACGATCACCCAGACGATGACGTGCGTCTTCTCGGGCACAGGCGGGCTCGGGAGGTTGGACCACGTCCTCTGCACGATCGACCTCAAGTAGTCGTAGCCGCACATGATCTCCTTCAGCTTCATGGTGTCGATCACGATCGCCCCCACCTTCCTGCTCGTGCTGCCGTCCACCACCACGTCCACCGTCGCCACCTCCTTCAACTCCCTGATGATCTTCGAGCCCAACTCGGTCTCCATGTCGATGATGAATGGCCTGTTCCTAGTCGACTGCGTCATCCAGCTCGATGGTCGTGCTGAAGTACTCGCTCCACCTCCTCTGCTCGATCAGCCCCATGTCCATCTCCCTGCCGGACATCAGATGCAGGATCGCGGACGACAACTTGAGCGCCACCGAGCAGTCGTAGCAGGTCGTCTCCACCTTCATGCGCCTGATCATGATCGTGTACCACCTCATGAACGCGAACATCGGCATCTCGTTCCTCCTGAACATGATCTTCATCGTGAGCGGGTCCCCGATCCTGTGCACCGGCACGACCCTGACCACGTTCATGCTGGGATCTGAGCACGGGCACATCTCCACGAGCATGTCCATCTCCCTCCTCGCGCGGCGGATCTTCTCCTCGATCTCGATCGTGTTGACGGGCACGACCATGTTGATGTCCATGTTGTCGGGGAGGCTCCTGCTCATGAACACGTCCGCGAGCATCTCGCCGTGCACGATGATCGTCGTGTAGCTGCTCGTGGAGGCGTTGATCATCGTGTTCATGCACACCACGAGGTCCGTGCAGGTGGTGATGGTCACGTTCTCCCTCGGCCCGATGTACGTCTCCATGGCCTTGCTCGTGGCGATGTCCGTGATCATGTTCATCCTGACGTTCGGCCCCCAGCCGCAGTACGCGTTGACGCACTCGAACGTGCAGGCGACCGTGGCCGCGTGCGTGAGCGACGGCTGGTTCCCGAGGATGATCAAGCCCGTCGACTCGGGCCTCTTCTCGAACCTGTCCATGAACTCGAGGATGGAGATGCAGTCGGAGATGACGGCGGACGTGACCGGGTTGCTCCTCACGGGCATGCTCCTCCTCGACCCGATGATCGTCGTCATGGGCATGTTGATGTCCTCGACGAAGTCCGGGGTCGAGCTGGGGATCGGCCTCTCGTACGCCATCACGTCCGTCTGCTTGGTCGGGATGTGGTTGCACTTCGTGGACAGGGTCCCCATCGTGAGCATCTCCGTCAACACGGCCGCGTCCGGGGAGAGCCTCATGCGCATCTTCACCTCGTCGCTCGTGTTCATGATGATGTCCTTGAGCCTCGACATCTTCACGTACATGTTCTCGTTGGAGCACCTGATCATCTCCGTGTTCGTGTTCATCTTCGCGGTGGTCGTCGGCTTCCTCTTGATGTGGATGAGGACCTCGGCTCGGCGTCCGTTGCTGCCGATGCTGAGCGGGCAATGGGCATCCCGAGCGCGACACGATGGAGAACGTCTGGAGCTTCGAGATCACCGACCCGATCGAGAGGAAGGGCGGCGACCCGATCTCGGTGGCGCACAAGGAGAGGGACAGGAGGACGAGGGCGGTCGAGATCGTCAGGATGTTCAAGATGAGGCTCGAGAGCATCTATCCGCCCATGACCGCGAAGGAGATCTTGTCCGCGTTGTTCAGGCAGAGGGGCGTCCCGAGCGTGGACATGTACACGAGGTCGATCATCGGGTCGTTCAAGTCCGGGTTCGGCTGCTCGTCTGACGTCGAGGGGAACGTGAGGAAGATCATGAGCATCTGCAGGTGGGTCAGCTCGAAGTCGTGCGTGACCCTGTGGATGATCGAGCCCGTCCTCTCGGGCACGGTCATCAGGGGGAACTCGATCAACGTCGCGAGCGCGAAGGCGAACTTCGAGAAGTACATCGACGTGATCGAGCCCGTGTCCATGACCACGAGCAACACCACGGTCATCGGCAACGAGATCAAGGGGAGGTGGGCCGGGTGGCTGGTCGCGCAGGAGGTCGCGAGGATGAACGGGGGCAACCCCACGTGCATGACCTGCAACCTGTCCGGGACGAGCCCCATGTTCGCGATCCACTACAGGGGCATGCGCGTGATCCACATGATCATGACGCCCGAGTCGATCCGCGTGCTCAACTCCTACGCGAGGACCGTCTGCATGAACATGGGCACGACCGCGTCCCTGCTGGCGAGCGGGTCGACGAAGCTCAAGATCCAGATGCAAGTGCCCCTCGCAAGTGGCAGGGCGTCGTACCTCTCCATCTACGGCAACGGCTCCCTGCAGATGTGCGGCCACCCGGACGACATCGAGATCCTGTGCAGGTGCTTCCTCGAGATCGTGAAGACGGTCATGGACACGGAGATGATCCCGTTCCTGGAGACGATGAGGAGGGCGGACACGGACATGATCTAGCTCTCGTTCCGCAGATGAACTAAAACTCGGTCGGCATCGTCCACATCTGCATCCTCCCGTTCCCGCTCATGATCGACGAGATGAACGTGCTGATGTTCGGACGCAGATCGGGATCTCGAGCAACCTCCTGATCGCGTGGCGCGAGCATGTGGCCGGACCTGATCGTGTTTTTGTTCGGCTACATCGAGGTGACGACGAACATGATGCAGGAGATGGACGCGATCTCGACCACGAGCATCTGCATGGTCGTGCTCAGCCTCCTCCGCATGCCCATCTTCACGCTCTTCTCGTGATCATCTGCATGCTCATGAACATCGACCCGAACTACGCCTTCCCCATCTTCGGCTGCCAGCTCGTGTGCTTGATCCCGGACCTGCCGACGGTCCTGGAGTGGAACCCGTTCACGACGAGCAACATGTGCGTGCACGAGTCCTCGCACGAGTTCGTCTCGCACCTCGAGGTCCTGGACTCGACCTCGTCCATGAGCATGTCCATGCCCGCGATCGTCTCTATGTACGTCCTCACCCTCGCGATGAGGAGCGCCTTGAGGTTCGCGAGCAGCCCCGAGGACGGGTTCCAGGGCTCCATCAGGTGCACGCCCGGGTGGGGGCTCGCGACCAGGAGCTCGTCGTCGGTCATCATCGCGACCTGGAGGGACGCCCTCGCCTTGTAGGTCCCCAACGCCTGCCTCAGCTCGTTCATGCTCCCGAGCGTGATCAACTCCATGAACTCGACCTCGTCCCTGAACATGAACCTCAGCAGGGAGAAGTCCTCGTCGCTCATCGTCAGGATGTTCGCGATCCAGATCATCTTCGGGGGCAGCTTCATGAGCTCGTTCGCCATCTCGGACTCGGCCAGGGACCTGAGGTCGCTGTCGCTCACGCAGTTGTTCGAGAACTTCTGCATGAAGGCGTTCGTGTCCACCGTCTCGCTCATCATGTCGCTGGTGTTGTCGCTCATGTTGTCGCTCACGATCATCTTCTTCTGCACGTGCATCTGCAACTTCATGTTCTGCCCGTGATCATTTTCATCATCCTCTACATCAGCGTCATCCCGCTCGTGTTCGGCGCCGACGACGATGACGACGACCTCGTCCAGGTCGACGACCAAGCCCGTCCTCAGCTTCGCGTACTTGAGGAGCCACACGAGCACCTTCGAGCCGCCCTCAGCATCATGATGAGGATCACGACGGGAGCGCGCGCACAAGATGTAGCTGTTGACGAGGCCGATGCCGACGAATTCGCGGACGTGATCATCAACATGTGCAGGTACATCATCACGACGTGCTACAAGTGCAGGATCACGATCACGAGCAGGATCGAGATGTGCGGCACGATCGAGGGCGTCGAGCTCTGCATGAAGCCGGACATCGGCAGGGGCATCAACATGAACGTCGGCACGATCGTGATTCCGTTCGTGAAGAGGAAGACGAAGAAGGGCGGCGACTCGATCATGCGCATGGACCTCCGCAACATCATCACCACGAAGGTCGTCAGCGACGGGATCTGCGACATGTGCAGGGGCAGGGACGACGACGGCGGGTTGATCTCGGACTTCGAGGAGATCAGCCCGATGAACGCGTGAGGGTCGTGATGGCGATGATGGAGATGGGGACGAAAACTGCAGCGGCTCGCGATCGTGTTTTTGATGATGCAGAAGCAGCTGCCGGTGCCTGTGGCGCGGCATCTGACCTCGTCGTCTACTCGTCCGCGCTCCTCTCCCCGCTCATCTTCTCGCCCCTGTCGCCATCATCATCGTCATCATCGTCGTCATCGTCATCATCATCGTCGTCGACATCATGATCGTCATCATCATCATGTTCCTCGTCCGTGGACTCGAGCTCGCTCAGGTCCGTCTTGCTGAACTCGGTCTTGTACCACTGCGCGATCAACTTCCCGTCCCTGTCCGTGAAGACGAACCGGCCCAAGAGGTCGCTCGTCAGCCTCTCCGTGGCCTCGCCAATCTTCGCGATGTCGAGCCTGAACGTGGTCCCGTCCTTGCTCCTGCACTTGTCGCAGAAGGAGAAGGTGAAGCTCGTTGTGAACTTCTCGGGGTTCCCCTTCGTGTGCTCGGAGATCCAGCTCCTGTCGTACATGTTGGCGAACCTCTTCGCCTCCTTGACCGAGTCGAAGTCGGCGCACCCGTTCCCCCTCCTGCTGCTGGCCATGCACGCGAGGCACAACCTCATGGCGTTGATGCACATGTTGACGATCGTGTAGCTCTACGCGGTCGTGTTCGGGTTCAAGTTGATCTGCGGTCCATCTACCTGTTCAACCTGTTCTTCGTTTTCATTTTCGTCATCGCATCCCAAGTTGAACATCAAGATCTACTCGGACGCCCAGTCGATCACCTCCGTGTTGTTGCTCATCCTCACGGTCGCGTCCCCGTGCTCGCCGGTGTTCTCGGGCGTGATCACGCTCATGTTGCCGAGGAAGATCGAGCCCAGCGTCGAGTTGATGTTCGTGTCCAGCCTGACGCCCGGGTACCTGTCCGGCTCCCTGATCACGTTCTTGATCCACCTGATGTCCGAGCACGTGACCGAGGTGTACCAGTCGAGCCCGAGCTGCTTGATGACCCCGATGATGTCCGTCTCCATGACCGCCTTGACGTTCTGGCTGAG